>Ga0209598_10000145_pt1 | contig 54526 bp, 85 predicted proteins | sample M_140807_EF_Meta_FD_187317 | JGI IMG/M metagenome (GOLD analysis project Ga0209598, IMG submission 187317) | Freshwater microbial communities from Lake Montjoie, Canada to study carbon cycling - M_140807_EF_MetaG (SPAdes) (version 2) | ecosystem: Environmental > Aquatic > Freshwater > Lake... | reverse complement strand
TTTTGGTGGTGCTTATTCTGGTTCAAATCTTACAACTGGAACTAACAATACTGGTTGGGGTCATGGAACTATTGGTAATGCAACTGCTTCTACAGGAAGCGGAAGTTACAACTCAGCTTTAGGTTACGAAGCATTAAACTATTTAAGCACAGGCTCTAATAATGTTGCAGTAGGATATCAAGCATTAAAAGTTAATACCACAGCCCAAAACAACACTGCTGTTGGTTATAGAGCATCATATTCAAACACTACTGGAAGCGACAACGCGTCTTTTGGCTTAGAGGCTTTATATTCCAACACTACTGGAACTCAAAATACCGCTATTGGTCGTTCAGCAAGTGACAGCAACACAACGGGTAACTACAACACTTCACTTGGATATGTTGCATTACAAAAAAACACAACAGGTTCAAATAATACAGCGGGAGGTCTTGCCGCACTACAAACCAACACCACAGGTGGAAACAACACCGCTTTAGGAGTACAGGCTCTTCTCTCCAACACCACAGCATCAAACAACACCGCTGTAGGTTATCAAGCGGGTTATAGCACAACCACTGGTGGAAATAATCAATTTTTTGGTAATCAAGCTGGTTTAGCCGCAACATCGGGCGCACAAAATGTAGCCATTGGTGATCGTGTAATGAGCGTTGGTGTAGTTACAGGCAACAACAACATAGCTATTGGTGCATTTACCTTAAATAATTTGTCTTCTGGAAACTACAATGTTGGTATTGGATCAAATGCACTTCTCTCCAGCACCACAGCCTCTAACAACACAGCGGTAGGTCACGTAGCGCTATATAACAATACCACGGGCACTCCAAACACAGCTGTTGGATATGGGGCGCTAAATCAAAACACTACTGGTGGCTCAAATGGCGCATTGGGTTATCGTTCTTTAGTCTCAAATACGACTGGTTCAAACAACCAAGCATTTGGTACAAACGCAATGGCGGATAATACCACTGGTAGTTATAACACTGCTATGGGTGACAGCGCATTGACGTCAAATACTACTGCTAATGACAACTGTGCATTTGGTCAGAGCGCCTTGGATGCAAATACCACTGGCACAAATAATGTTGCAATAGGTCGTGATGCTCTTGGTTCTAACACCACAGCATCTAACAATACCGCTGTTGGTTATCGGGCGTTGTATAGTAAAACAACGGGTAATGACAATACGGCAGTTGGACTTAATTCTCTATCTACTATTACAACTGCTGTCAATAATGCCGCATTTGGTTCGGGTGCTTTGAGCAGTTCAACAGGAGATGGAAATACGGCTGTTGGTTATGCGGCTGGTGGAGGTATTTCAACGGGACAATACAACACTGCTGTTGGCCTAGTTTCAGCCGCGTCTCTTACTTTTACAGGAAGTTACAACTCCTCTATTGGTTACAACGCCAACCCATCTGCCGCTGGTTCATCTGGTCAATTTACTCTTGGTGATGGACAAATCAGTTCATTGCGTTGCAATCAAACTTCAATTAGTTCGTTGTCTGATGTAAGAGATAAAACTGAAATTGTAGACAGCCCTTATGGATTAGACTTTTTGCTGACTGTTAAGCCTCGCCAATTCAAATGGGACAGCCGTGACGGAAACGTAAAAGATGGTCAAACAAATCTTGGCTTTATTGCTCAAGAATTGCTTGAAGCCGCAAACGGCAAAAACGATGTAGTTGATTTGGTATTGGAAGATAACCCCGAAAAATTAGAAGCCAAATATGGCAATCTATTGCCAATTGCAATTAAAGCAATTCAAGAACAACAAGCAATCATTCTTTCTCTCAAGGCACGTTTGGATGCCGCTAACCTCTAAAGGAAAATCATGACTATTGAAACACAAACCCCCGAACAAATTGCTCGCCACTACAGTGCCGCAATGGACTCAGTAAACCTGATTAACGCAGGACAGCCAGAAAAAATGTCTGACGAAGATTGGGCTGACACTGTTGCTCGTAATAAAGAGCACCTCAAAATCATGTTGGCTAAAGACTTCTGGACAACAGAAGACCTGACACCCTTGCAAACCGCATCAGCATAATCATGACTGAAGAAGTAACACACGCACAGATATATGAGCGCTTGTGTGCTGTTGAGGCTAAGGTAGATAACTTAGACAAGAACACACAAGTAGTGGTTACAGCATTCAATGCTGCTGCCGGGGCTTTCACTGTGCTTGAATGGCTAGCTAAAGCTGTAAAGCCTATACTAATCATTGGTGCTTTCTTCGGTGCTGTTTGGCTTGCGATACAAAATAAACTACATCAATAATGAAATGGGTGGCGGCTGCACTGTTGATAGTGAGCTTACTTGTTTCAGCAGCAGAGGACAAATGTAGTGTTCAACAGTTTTATGGTATAGCTTACACTATTCATAATCCTTCAGAACGGCATCAACAAATGTCTGCGTGGTTAACTAACCATGAAAGTTTTTGTTCTAGTAAAGACATGGTTGTTATTTGGAACAACTTGCCTGAGTGGGCGGGAACAGCAGACAGCGCAGAAATAAGAAGCAAAGTTGTTCGTGCTTATAATATGGCAATTGAAAGGGAAAAGAAATGATCCCTCCAATACACAAGTGGTATCCAATGGTACAGCCAGAGAGCTATCCAAACAGGACAGATGCGCTTGAGCGAAGGGCTGAGCGTATGACGGAAGAATATAAGCAAGCCTTGAAGATGAAGAAGGTGAAGGATAAAATTGATGATCTTGAGTTTGAGTTGTACGTTAAGAAAGCAGAACGAAACCAACTGAGTCTTGAGATATTTACAAATCGTAAACTTGATGTGTACATATAGGAGACTTAAATGGAAGATGTAAAAAGTAAATTGACATTCTATGTAACCTTCATGGTTAGCTTTACATTATGTATTTCTGTGTTAGCTATGGTAACTGCATTTGTATTGGGCTTATGGGCAAAAGAAGTAGATAATGCAGAAATATTTAAATTGATAAGCCCTGCTTTTCAAACTATTATCGGTGGATTTATTGGACTATTAGCAGGTGTTAAACTGTCCCATGATGATGACCATATCAATCATTGTTCTAAAGGAGATAAAAATGATGAATAAAGGCTTGGTTTCACCTCGTGGAACTATTAAAGAAACTAATGGTTCTATTGGTGAACTAATTGGTACACTGTTTTTGAGCAGAGAGATTACTCATAGAGAACACTTAAAGACAACTAGTTTTTCTCAGCACATGGCATTACAGAATTTCTACGATAATATTATTGAAACTGCCGATAGCATCACTGAAGCATATCAAGGTAGGAATGGAATCATTGATATTCCTTTTGTCCCTAATGATTACACTGGTTCTATCATTGAAGTTCTTCAAGAACTTCTTGATTATATTGAAAGCATTAGATATACGGCTGTTCCTCAAGAAGATACAGCTATTCAAAACTTAATTGATGAGTCAGTTGCTTTATTCTTAAGCACTCTTTATAAACTTAAACAGTTGAAGTAAGAGAACATCATGTTAGAAATGTTGAGTGGTGGTTTATTAGGCAGCATCTTTGGTGGTATCTTTCGGATGGCTCCTGAAGTGTTGAAATGGATGGACAAGAAGAATGAGCGTGAACATGAGCTTAATATGTTTAAGTTTCAATGTGACTTAGAAGCTCAGCGTGGTCAACAAAAGCTAGCAGAAATTGGTGCTCAAAGAGAAGCAGCTATTGATGTAGGTGTTATGGATGCCTTCAACAATGCCATCACACAGCAAGCAGAGATGGTTAAAGCTGCTGGTGGATGGGTAGCTAGTCTATCTGCTTCTGTGCGTCCTGTAGTAACTTACTGGGTATTGTTTGTTTGGAGCTTTATTCATGTGTGGTTTGCATACAACGCATGGCTTGGTGGTGCATTAGCTACTGATGTATTTAAAACCATGATGACACCAGACTTTTCAGCCTTGTTAGCAGGTACTATCAACTACTGGTTCCTTGATCGTACATTGTCCAAGCGTGGGCTATGAACTTAGACATTGCAGCAGATCTCTGCAAGAAGTTTGAGGGCTTTAGAAGCAAGCCATATCTCTGTCCTGCTGGTGTAGCAACGATAGGATATGGCTCCACCTACTATGCTAATGGTACTAAGGTGACTCTACAGGACACACCAATCAGTGAGACAGAGGCTTCTGCTTTGTTATTGAGTGAGTTGCAACATACATATCTTCCCGGTGCTCTTAGGTTGTGTCCCAACTTAGCAGCACATGAAAAAAGATTGAATGCCATTGTAGACTTTTGTTATAATTTAGGTGTTGGTAGATTACAGTCTTCTACACTTAGACGAAAAATAGTGGCAGAGAATTGGGAAGAGGCTAAAGAAGAACTTCTTAAATGGAACAAGGGTGGCGGTAAGGTATTAGCTGGTCTTGACAAAAGAAGAAAAGCTGAATGTGCCTTAATGTAGTATTGACTGATGTTAATATTTGTGGTATGACAAGAGGCAAGATATATAATGTTACCTTCTTCTCTTAGTATTATTGGAAGAGAGATACCTATAAAGTTGGTAGAGGAGTTTCCTAGCCAACTAGGTGAGTATAGTTATGAAGACTATTCAATTAAAATTAAGTCTGGTCAGCACCCCTTGGCGGCTGTAGATACATTGTTACATGAATGTATTCACGCTATAGACGACTGCTTCCAATTAAAAATGTCAGAGAGACAAGTGTATTGTGTAACTGTAGGAGTGATAGCACTGCTCAGAGATAACAGAGATATGCTTGCTTATTTGACTGAAGCAATAGAGAAACCAAGAAAAGTATGAAAGATTTTACAGCACAACAAAAGGAAATCGTAGCTAGGAAGCTTGGCTATGATGGTCCTATGCAGGGCTTTGATGAGTTCATTGCATCTTCTCCTTCTTTAGAAGCTAAATATGCTGCCATTACAAACAAGTTTGTTGAACGTATGGCTAATGGTGGATTTGTTAAGTATGCTGAAGGTGGTGCTGTAGGTGCTGTTCGCCCCCCTATTGGTGATCGTATCATTGATGAGGATGGAAATACTGTAATTAATGACCGTCCAACATTACCTCCTCCTCCCCCTGAGTTTCCTGCTCAAGGTAATACAGATGAGTTTGGTAAGCCTCTTGTTGGTGCTCCTTCTCAAGTATATGCTGCTCAAATTGCAGCAACCCCAGAACAAAACATTAGTGTAACTCCAAGAGCTGGAGCACAAGCCACTCAAGTTACTGGTGCTGCTACCGCTACAGCGGGACAAGCCACTGCTGGTCAAGCAGGACAGGCTGCAACATATGATGCTACTAAAGCAGCCCCTGCTGTTGGTGCTGCATTGGCTGGTGTCACTGGAGCTACTGGCGAAGTGGCTAAAGAAGCTCAAGTTACAGCGGCACAAGGACAAGTGTCTAAGGAAGCTGTAGCTGCTGCTCAAAAAGTAGGCAAAGAATATATAGCTCCCGTTGAGGCAGCTAAGCGTGAGGTTGTAGCAGGGGAAATGATTACTCCTGTTACAGATGCTACGGCTGTTAAAGCGGCTGCTGCTCAAACTGCAGCACCAACAGCAGTTACCGCAGCACAAGGTGTTGTGCAAGAGAACCAGCTTGTTAAAGCTGCTCAGATTGCTGAGAAGGATATGGCACAAGCAACAGCCATTACAGCAGCAGGGCTTGCTCCAGATGCTACAGTTGTTGCTGCTCGTTTAGATAAATTCACTGTAGATGATGGTACATTGGCTGCTGCTGCACAAGGCAATGTATCTGCTCAAGCCACAGTTCAGGGTCAATTAACAGAGCTGATGAAGAGCTTTGATGATGGAGCTACTCCTGCTTGGGCTGCTGGTGCTATGCGAGCTGCTAATGCTGTGATGGCATCAAGGGGCTTGGGCAATAGTTCTATGGCTTCTACTGCCATCTTCCAAGCAGCTATGGAATCTGCGCTGCCTATTGCATCACAAGATGCACAAACCTTTGCAACAATGGGTTTGCAGAACTTAAACAATAGACAACAAGTGGCTTTGACAAATGCTGCTGCTCAACAAGGCTTATCATTACAGAATCTAAGTAATGAACAACAAGCTAGGTTGCAAAATGCTACTAGTTCTTTTCAACTTCAGAGCCAGAACTTGTCCAACATGCAACAAACAATGTTGGCTAACACTCAAATTAGAGCATCTCTACAGGGACAAAACCTAAGCAATGAACAACAAGCTGCTGTGGTTAATGCTGCTAGATATGCAGAACAAGCTAACATTAATTTAAACAATGTTCAACAGGCTGCTTTGCACAACAGTGCTATGCAAGTTCAAGTTGATATGGCTAATACATCTAACAGACAGCAAGTTGCTTTGGCTAATGCTCAGATTGAAGCTGCCTTACAAGGTAAGGTATTAGATAATAGACAGCAAGCTGCTGTGTTAAATGCTGATAAGGTTTCTCAAGCTACCAACTTAACATTCACTGCAGAACAACAAGCTAAGCTGCATAATAGTGAGTTGTTAAAGTCTGTTGGTATGGCTGAGTTGTCTGCTTCACAAGCAGCCACCATTGCTAATGCAGCCACTTATGCTGCTATGGATACAGCAAACCTTAATGCTAGACAGCAAGCTGCTGTTGTTAATGCTCAAGCGTTCTTGGCTATAGACATGAAGAACTTAGACAATGAGCAACAAGCTGTATTGTTTAAAGCTCAAGCAACAACACAAGCATTGTTATCAGACACTGCTTCTGCTAATGCTGCTAAGCAATTTAATGCTGCTAGTGAGAATCAAGTTACTCAGTTTAATGCAACAATGACTACACAAGTTAGTCAGTTTAATGCATCACAGAAAACAGCAGTGAGTCAATTTAACACTGACCAAACAAACTCTGTAGCTAAGTTTAATACAGAATCACAGAATCAGCGAGATACTTTTAATGCACAGCAGCGCTTGGTTATTGATCAAGCTAATGCTCAATGGCAAAGAGAAATCTCCACTTCTAACACAGCGGCTACCAATGCTGCTAACATGGCTAATGCTCAGCTAACACAGCAAGTAACTTTATCAGAATATAATAACAATGTTCAGATGTATCGTGATGATGTTGCTCATGCTTGGCAGTCTTCTGAGAATGATGCTAACAGATCTACAACACTTGCTGCCTCAGAGATTGCTAGAGATGGACAACTAGCCATTGCTAAGGCTACAATTGAAGCTGGTAATGCTGCTGCTGTTGGTAATGTAGTTTCAAGAGTTGTTGGCAGTGATGCTGGTGGAAACTTAATTACTAGGGCAATTGACTGGATATTTGGAAACTAATGATGAAAAATTTTGATAAGTTTTATAGCAAGGTTAGTGATATGGCAGATGAAAAGCTTGCTGCTAAAAAGACACAACCATCTAAAGGATTGGTAGCTAAAGGAGCTATGCAAGATAAGAAACAAGAAGAAAGCAACGATGTATACAATCAAGTTGCTGGATACATTGCAGCCATTCGTAAACAAAAGATGGAGATATTAAATGGCAAATCCTAGTATGTTTCTATCAGCACCTATTCCCGGTCAATCATTAACAGTTGAGCCGGGTAATGTGCCGTGGGAGCAACCACCACAATATACAACGCTAGATGAGGTTGTTAAATTCTATTCAAATAAGATGAGTGATCCAGAAATTATGCTGGACTTATTAGAATTAGTGAAGAGAGACATACCAATTCTTACTATTGTTAATACTCTAACTAAGAGCGCCCTCATGCAGGGCTATCACTATGTTGATGTGGGATTCTTAGTGACTCCTATATTGGTAGAGATGATTAAAACCATTGCCGAGCTTAATGATGTTTCTTATGTTGTCTCTACTGCCGATAAGATTAAGAAAGACACAGTTGATCCTAGAGTTATTAAAGAACTAATTGATGATATGAAGAAGACTAATACAGAAGTTCCAATGGCAGGGCAAGAAAAGCCTTTAGCTAAGGGCTTAATGGCAAGAGGAGAAAAATAATGGCGGCATGGTTTGGAAGTTTTGCTGGTGGATTTGCTAAAGGATTGTCTGAGCAAATTGCTAAGAAGGAAGAGGAACAATCTGTTGCTGCTGCAGCCAGTATTACTAATATGTATCACAATGTTCAAGAGAAGAAGAAAGAAATTAATAAACAGAAAGAAGAATATAGAGCCACTGTAAGTGAGCTTGGTTCTTTTGTGTTTAAAGATGGTAACAAGTTTAATGATCAACAACTCATTACATTAGCTAGCAATCCAGAAATGGCTAAAGATATTGTTAAGCGCTTGCGTGATGATCCAGAACTGTCTTCTCGTCTTACACCAAGCTTTTTTAAAGCAGCAGAGAATGCTCCTACTGGTGTCAAAGCTGCTGATTATATGGATGAGTTATTTAAAGTTCAAGCAGCAGCTACAGATAAGACTAAAGAATTGTTTAATACTGCTGCTAAGGGTGGTGGTTTAGTTGATCAGCTTGTGGCTGGTAATGGCTATACACAGGCACAGAAAGCCGCTGCTAAATATGGTATGACTGTAGAACAATTAATTGGATATCAAGACTTTACCACTAAGCGTCCTCCCAACATGATGGGTGAAATGGACTATAGTCAACTTGCTAAGAGTAAAACATTTGAGCAAATTGAAAGTGATGCTCAAGTTAAAGCATTGAATGCTAAAACACCAGAGGAAAAACAGGCTGCTACAGACACACTGGCTAAGATTAAAATTACTAAGCAAGCTACAGATCTTGGTCACAAGAGAACTGAAGAAGATATTAGAAGTGATTTGGTTAATCAAGCACAAGATCCTAAAAAATCTCCACAAGAAAGAGCGCTTGCTGCTACACTTGTTCAACAGCGTATCAAGCTTATGTCTAATCCTAAAGACACTAACGAAGAGAAGGTCACACAGGCCAACCTTATTACTGTTGCTTCTAGAGGATTTGCGTCCACACTTGAGTCATTAGTTCCGGGTAAGTTTGTTACTTCTACAGATATGCAGGGTAACATTACTATCACTCCTAAGGGAATTGCTGACACCCAGATGAAGACAGCTTATGCTCAGTCTCGTAATGCCATCATCACTGAATTTACTACACCAGATGGTAAGCCTAAGTCAGTTACTTCTAGGAATGCTCTGGTATCTATTGGTGTTACATTTGATCAAGATGGTAGAGCTATTAAAGCCACTCCTGAAACTGTGTTGATAAATGTTACACCTGCTCCTGCTCCTGCTGCAGCTCCTGCTGCTACCCGTGGTGGTCCTACGGCTCCACAACCTAAGCCAACAGCCCCAGCATCAGCAATACCAGCCCCTAAAACTCAACCTGAATATGATGCTATCCCTAAGGGAACAAGATACATGGATACGGATGGTAAAGAAAAGGTTAAAACGTAATTATGGCTTTTGGTATTAATGACAAAGAAGTTGAAGCAGCTCAAGCACCTACAACTGGGTTTGGTGTTAATGATAAAGCTGTCTCCTCTGTTCCAACTCCTGTTGAAACCCCACCAGTAGACTTAACTAAACCTGCTTTTCTTACGCCTCCTCAGAGAGCTACAAAATTAGTAGAAAGAGCAGCAAACATTCGTAAGGAAGAAGAACAGAAGATTCCTTTTGATGCTTTGTGGAAAGATGATAAGAATTTTAAAACCATCCAAGACTATGCTGCTGCTAGGTTTGGTAAAGAAGGTGTTCTTCTAGCAGGTGAAACAAAGGAAGACTTTGTCAATCGTTTTGCTACACACATGAAGAGGCTTGACTTTGGTAATGAGATTAATGCTGTAGGAGAACTACAGTATTTAAACAATGCTAAGCAAGAAGACATCTTAAAAGCTGGTGCAGCTTATGACTTGTTTAAAAACACTGCTGGTGTATTTGATGAAAAGAACAGAGGACAAAAAGGTTTCCGTCCAGTGATGGATGCTATATCTAGTATTGCCAGTAGCCCATCAACTTTACTTACTTTAGGAACTGGTAAGATTGTTAGTAGTGGTTTAACAAAACTAGCAGTTGAAAAAGGAACTAAAGCCGCACTCACTTCTGCCAAAGGTATTGGTATGGTTGCAGCAACTCCCGCTGTTGGAGGCGCTACTTCTGCTGCACAAGATGTTACTGGTCAGAAGATTGAACTCAATGTAACACAAGCTGAACTTGATCAAGCTAAGAAGATTGATCCAAATACACTTGATGCTGAAGGACAGGCTCAGCTTAAATCCTATATGGAGGAAAGACAGAAGAGACTGGAAGAAGGTGTTAGAGGTAAGCAGGTAGCTTTGGCTGGTGCTATTGGTGCTGTCACTGAGACAGCAGAGGTTCTACCATTTCTTCGTGGTGGAAAGAAGGGAGCAACTAGTCAGCTAGATGACATTCTTAAGGCTAGAAAGAAACCCGCAGCAGGAGAACCAACTACACCTGCACCTAAGATTGAAGTTACTCCTAAAGATCCTACAGATAAAGTATTAGAAGATGCTTATGATATCTACGAAGGACGTAAACTTCTTGATGCTCAGGGACAGCCAACATCTGTAGCACAGATGGAAGTTAGAACTGATCTTAATAAAAGAGCTACACTAATTGCTCAGGACATCTGGCAACAAATGCCTGAGCTTGCTCCTAAAGCTACAGAGAAAGTCTCTGATGCTATTAAACGCACCCTTGAATCTGTAGATACATTTGATGATGTTGTATTTGAAAGAGCGTTAGCCTCTGCTGATGTAACACCAGATGAGTTTGCTAAGATGTTTAGAACTTCAGCAGGTGATGCTGGACGTTCTTTACAAAGCTTGTCTGTAGTTGCTCGTCTTCAAAACAAATTAAAAAACATTGATCCTGCTGCTGCTGCAGAACTTAACAAGATGTATGGCGATAGAAGCGCTATCACTTCAGCTTTCACTGGTGTTAAAGACTTTGGCATGCGTCTTGATAGAGAGTTAAAAGCCTTAATGGTATCTCAGCTTTCTACTACCATCCGCAATGCATTCTCTGGTTTGGCTGTTGTTACTTTTGGTACAGCAGCAGAAGCCATTGAATCTTCTTTATATCGTATTGGTAAGACAGCAGGTGAGCTAGCTACTGGTAAGCCAGTTACAGGTAGCTTTACTGGTGGCTTGAAGGGTGTCTATGATGATGCTGTTCGCTCTGCTTTCTATTTAGGTCAGCGAGACTTGTCTTCTGAAGTGACAGAAACTTTGTTAAATGGAACTCCTGCTTTGTATAGAAAGATGATTAAGACAACAGGTGAAGCTGGTCCTAATGATTTGTCTAAAGCAGCACAAATTGCTAACACATTCAACGTAGCGCAGGATGCTTTCTTCCGTAAAGCTATGTTCACTTCTTCAGTGGAAAAGCAGTTGAGTCGTGTAGGTATTAACATGTATGATGTTATTGCACAAGGCAAGCAAGTACCTTTTGATGTGCTACAGAATGCTGTTAATGAAGCTCTTAGCGGTACATTTAGTAAGATGCCTACCAAAGGACCAATGTTCCACGCTGTAAAATTTGTAGAAGAACTTGGCCCTATTGGATCTACAGTGATTCCTTTTCCTCGCTTCATGGCTAATGCTATGGATTGGACATATAAGCACATGCCTACTGGTGTGTTATCTGGAAGTACAGACATTGCTGCTGGCTTAACTAAAATAGCTAAAGGCGATGACTTAGGAACTAAACAACTTACTTTAGGTTTAGAGAACTTCTCTAAAGGTACTGTGGGAACTGCTGCTGTTTATGCTGCTTATAAATATAGACAAGAACATCAAGACAATGAATGGTACAACATAAAGAATCCTGATGGTTCAACTGTAGATACAAGAGCTTTATTTCCTGCTGCTCCTTTCTTAGCTTTGGGTGACTACCTTGTTAAGTTTGAAAATGGTAGAACAGATGAGTTTAAAGCTAAGGAATTTTTAGAAGCTATGACTGGTCTTAAAGCACCAGCAGGTACATACTCATGGCTTGGTGATAAGTTTGCTGAAGCACAGTCTAATGCTGCCACTGGTGAAGACACAGCTTCAAACAAAGTTAGTACATTCTTTGGTGAGTGGGTTGGTGAATACTTAGGTAGAGCACTTGTTCCTATTCAACAGATAAGTGACATTATTGGCGCAATAGACCGTAATGAGACATTGCCTAGAGATGCTTATCAGATTCCAGCAGGTAAAGAGGGATTTGCTTCCTCTGCACAGAATCAATTGATGAAGCGTACTCCCGTGTTGAAGCAAGAGCTTCCAGTATATCAACCACCACTAAGAGAAACTGCCGCCTTCAATGACAATGGTCCATTGAAGATGTTGTCTGGTATTGCTATTAAGGGTGTACCTTCTGTTCTTGAAGAAGAAGTTGTTAGACTAAAAGTACCTAACAATAAAATATTTACTAGCACTGGTGATAAGATTGTAGATGCTGATGCTCGTAAGATTATGGCTCCTCTAGTTGTAGAGCAGTTTGATAATCTTAAGAAGACAAGCTTCTATGCAGAAGGCAGCCAAGACCTACAGAAGGTAGCTCTACAGAATTTGATTGGATGGGCGCAGAATACAGCTAAAGAAATTGCAACTAACAAGTCTGAAGCAGCGGCTTATGCTGTTGGTAAGCAGCCTCGCTTGTACGAAGTACAATATTCTAAATTAGCTCCTGAGCTTAAGCGTGTTGTCACTGAGACATACAAACAACAACAAGGTAAAGACTTAGCCACCACTAAAGACTATGCAACTGCACTGGCCTATGCTGAAGCTATGAGGGCTTTACCGGGCTATGCCTATGGTGGTGTAGTACACATGGATTTGGGTGGTGCTGTAGCTAAGAAGGTGGTGAGTGAAACTGTTGAAGCTGGTTTAAAAAAGGGAGCATTATCTCTAGGTGAGATTGTTGCTAAGCATACAGTGGCTCCTGCTGTGGAGCAGACAGCACAGGTATTAGCTACTCCTGTAGTTAAAGAGAGTGCTACTTCTGTTATGGCAAAGATGCCGTACATCAAGAACAAGTATGGTCCTGCTGTTTCTAAGCCAGTGGAAGAGGCTGCTCCAATAGTTAAGCAGATGGAAGAAGCTATTCCTGAAACTGTTCCAGCAAAGATTGAAGAGCCACTTCCTGAAATTAAAACAGATCTTCCACCGCCAGAACCATCTATCTACACTACACCAGTAGCTACTATTGAGAATTTAAATAAACCAAAGTTTGGGTTTGATGAAGAAGTTAGGAAGAACACTTTGTCTAGCATTAAGGTTCTTAGACAAGAATCTTTTAATGCTGTTAAAGATGTTCCTGAATTTGCGGGTATTGACCCAAGTGCTATCGCTGTAGCTCAGGGTGAATATAGAGTTAAGGTTGGAAGAGAATTTAATGCAGACAGCCCTGCAGATGTAGCAGAATTTGCAGACTTTGCTAAAGGATATCAAAAGAAACTAGAAGATTTGAGAGAGCAATATAAAGATATGCCTCCAAAGATTTTAATTCATGGTACTGAAACAGAAAGAACACCTTCTAAAGTTAAACGTGGTTTCTTTGATCCACAAACAATCGAGCATAAGAAACATATGGAGCTAGATGTTGGTGCAACATCTTTCACCAGTGACCTTAGACTTAACTATCGCAATGAACCTTTTGGTGGGCCAGTTGTTAAGAACATCTCATACACTGAGATTCCTTACGCTGATTATATATTTAGAAAAGTAGATATGCCATTAGACGCATATACTAAGAAGGATATGAATACCATTGCTAGAACAATTACTGGCGATCCTACAGTGGCTAGACCATTAGGACTACCACGCAACTTAGGCTATAAAGAAACTGAAGATGCTTTTGTTGAGAGCGAGAAGCTTACTATTCAAACTGACTTCAATAAAATTGAGAAGCAGTATAAGTTAATTGAACAGCAAGAAAATATTAGAAACAGATTTACCAATAAACTTTTGGATGTGGTAAATAAAACTGATAAAGATGGTCTTACTTTAATTGATAACATTAAAAATTCTACTGAAAAATCTACAGATGTTTATGACGTATATAACACCATCAAGAGATTATTTAAAAATGAGTTTAGACACACTGGTGAAGCTGCTGCTACAAAAGCTGGAATGCTTCCAGTACCAGATAGCAACCAAACATTTATTAGTTCATTAAGTAAACTAGCTAAGACCACCAATGTAGAAGTTATTGATGCTATCTATTCATCTTTAAACAAATCAGGATCTACAGATAAAGCATTGGCCCTACAAGAACTAAGTAAGAATCTTAAAACAATTCAAACAATTCCTACTTATGTGCCACCAAATACAAGCCCAGCAGACATAGCTAATTTAATTGATATGCAAACTAAAGCCGCTAATAACATTAGAGATTTGATTGGTAATGACTTTAAGATTGTTGATCCTAACAATCCTAAGAACACTAGAAGAATCGGCTTAGCTAAGGGAGGCTTAGCTAGCCGTAGAAACTAACATTTTAAATGTTAGAGATATCTTTCCATGTTATCAAAGTAAGCCCTGTCAAAGCCCCGCTGCCATTCTTTACCAGCCACTGACACTGGATCATATTGATTTACAATCCATCCATGTCTAAAGGCTTTATAGCCCTGTTCAAATTGAATGCGTAGTGGAGCAGAACGCTCTGGTTTATAATTCATGGTTTCTCTTTCAACATAGAAATCTTTAGATTATAGCAGTCACTCTTCACTGTGTATCCATTGCTATCATCTACTTGTCCTTTCTTCATGAACACAGCATCTTCCATATATTGCTGCTTGTCATACACCCCTAAATACCAACCAACAGAGAAGTTGTTCTTCACCCTAACAAAGCAATAGTAGTCACACTTTTGCTTTGTATTCAGGGCAGCAATGGAACAGTCATATGTATCCAAGGGTTTAACACTAGTCTGCTTGGTCTTAACATCCACTGTTTTACCGCTGTCTAAAACTAAGTCATAGTCATAGGTGTTATCTAGTTTACCGCCCAACACTTGCTGAGCTATAGCTTCACCAATAAATCCAGCAATATTACCAGCCCCATTCATAATGGAGTTGTAAAGTCTTCCCATCTCTACAGCTTTATCTCTAGCTTCTACAAGCATAGTGGGTGTTACAACAATTTCAATCATTAGTTCTAACCATCTTTCCTATCTCATCAAACTCACCCATGTAAATACTAATGAAGGGGAGTTTAATTAATATACCGCAATAGGAAAATAGTTTATCATAAGGTCCACCATCGTCAATGATGTGGCATATGTTCTCATTATATTCAATATCAAGCCCAATGCCTTGTCTAAATTCTACAACTATCATGCTGCTTTCCCCCATACATCATCCCATGTACCTGTTTGAGCGCCCTTGCTGTAGTCTGTTACACGTTGTTCAAAGAAGTTGGTGTGACTAACACCAAGCATACCATCCACCCACGGCAGAGGATTCTTCTTAATCTTATAGATGCCTTTCATCCCCATAGAGATGAGTCTACGATCTGCAATATATCGTATATACTGTTTCACTTCTTCTTTCGTGAGCTTCTCGACTTCAACCATGCTAAATGCCAGATCCACAAATTGATCTTCAAGACCAACCATTTGATCTGCAATTTCCTTAATACGATCCGAAGTTGTCTCATCTTTGTGATGTTTAACATATTCACGATACACCTTAATCATGCCTTCAGCATGCTGAGTTTCGTCCACAATAGACCAAGCAATGATTTGGCCCAACCCTTTAAGTTTACCATTCCTTGCAAAGTTTAACAACATAACAAAACTAGAAAATAACTGCATGCCTTCACCAAAAGCAGAGATGGCAGCAATCTTCTCAGCCATTGGTGCTTCATTCAAGTTGTTAATGTAGTTGTGCTTCTCCACCATCTCTTTATATTGGAGAAACTCATTGTATGTAGACTCTGGTAAGCCTAATGTTTCAATGAGGTGAGCATAGGCGGCTACATGCAGGGCTTCCCTGCTTGCAAAACCACTCATCATCATTCTTACTTCCGGCTGTTTAAATATTGGAATGTAATGGTCATGATAACCACTGCCAATGTCTAAGTCACCCTGTACAAAGAAGCGTAATATCTTTGTTAAAAACTCTTGCTCTTCTTTACTTAGCTTCTTATAGTCTTTAACATCCTCAGACATAGAAACTTCTGTATGAAGCCAATGACTTTGCTCATGCTGCAGCCAAGCATCATATGCCCAAGGATATTTAAAGGGTTTAAATGTTGTGCGCTCTTGCGTAATATCTTCTTTAGTCTTTACCATTACCAATGTCTCCAAGTGTTTGCAATGATGTGAATACAGGTGATCATTTCGACCACCCGCATTCCCCAATATAAAAGCTTTTTACTCACAGGCCAAACAAGTTTCGCCCTCTGCCACCTGCTTCAAATCAATATCATCTTCAATCTTTTGACGTTTGATTTGAGCGCCCACCTTATCTGCTTTTCTTACCTTCTCTGAGCGAAGATAGTATAAGCTTTTTAGCCCACTCTTCCAAGCAAGGAAATGAATGGCATGCAGATATTTAATGGATACATTAGCAGGAAAGAATAGGTTAATGCTCTGCCCTTGATCAATATATTTCTGACGATCTGCTGCAAGTTCAACCAACCAACGCTGATCAATTTCCATAGCAGTCTTAAACACTTCCTTCAATTGCTCAGGAATGTCTAGGTGCTGTACAGATCCTTCATTGCTGATAATGGATGCCCATGTGTCATCATCATCCATGTCCAACTCAGCAAGCTTTGCTTTCAAGAACCTATTCTTATAGACGAACGCTCCACTAAGTGTATCTTGTCTAAATACATTCGCTCTGTACGGCTCAACTGAAGGGCTAGTATTGCCCATGATAAGGCTGCTACTGGCATTAGGAGCAATAGCAGTGTGATGACTAAACCTTCTACTAACATTATGGTGACCAGCATCGATGCAACTCCCACGCTGCCTATCCAAGACAGCATCAGCCCGTAAACACGAAGCATGTATATGCTTAAATATTTCATTGTTATAACTTTTAGCCATCACTCCATCGATAGCTATACCTTTCTTTTGTAAAAAAGCATGGAAGCCTAGCGCACCTACGCCAATGCTACGTTCCATTAATGCACTGTATTTAGCTCTAGCAATTGTTGGTGGTGCTTTATCAATAAAATATTGCAACACATTATCTAGCATTTCCATAACATCTAGAATGAATTGGTTATCATTTTTCCACTCATCATAGTATTCTAAGTTGAGAGAAGACAGACAACAAACTGCTGTTCGCTTTTCATTTGTTGGCAAGAAGATTTCTGTACACAAATTGCTACCATTAATTTTTAATCCCTTATCTTTCAACCATATAGGCAAAGCCTTATTAGCTGTATCAATGAAGACTAAGTATGGCTCACCAGTTTGCATACGAAGGTCCAGTATTTTCTGCCACAAATACTTAGCAGACACTGTCTCAACAACCTCTTTAGTAGCTGGGTTTCTTAATGAAAAACTATCATCAAAGTCTGGATCTTTCATGGCATTCTCAATGATGGTCATAAATTCATCAGTGATGTTAATGCCATGATGCAGATTTAATGTGCGTACATTCTGATCACCAGTAGGCTTACGCATCTCCAAGAACTGGATGATGTCTGGGTGGTGAATGTCTAGATAGGCAGCATAGCTGCCCCGTCTTGTACGTCCTTGACGGTAGGCCAATGAGCTAGCATCGTAGATCTTAAGGTGGGGCATAACACCAGTAGACTTGTCATCACTATTGCGGATACCCACATGCACACCGACACCACCACCATACATGGATAACCAGTTAGTTTCTGATAGGTTATCAACCAATCCTTCTGCACTGTCATCCATATAATTAAGGAAGCAGCTAATAGGGAGTCCACGCTTAGAGCGACCAAAAGATAAAATAGGCGTAGAGTAACTAAGCCAGTGCTTGCTGCTGTAGTCATATAGTCTTTGAGCGTGTTCTTGGTTTGAAGCAAATGATTCTGATACATAAGCAAATCTTTCTTGAGGACTAACTTCTTCCTCTTTCATATAACTTTCTCGGAGTCTCTGAATACCTAATTCATCAAACAAACTATCCCTAGACAGGTCAATGTTGACCTTAAACTTTGTCATAAATATTCCTAACAGGCGGTAAAAAAAGGAGCCGAAGCTCCTAAAGGAAAGGTAGTTATACCTCAGTCTATATCAAGGTCATCACTATATTTTTCACCCTCAGTAATGGAATTCTTTAGTGCTGTAATTATGGCAAAGTTTAATAATATTGTTTTCTCTTCCGCTGTCAAATCAAATAGGTAGGTTGCACTACCATCTTCATGTTCTTTTACCAGTTCAACATTCATTTCTTTTTCCTTTTTTCTTTCTCTTGCTCTGTCTTTATTTTGTGACAGGGTTTGCATAACACTTGTAGATTTTCTATCTCACAAAAGATACGATCAATGAACAAGTCCCAACTAACAAAGCCTTCTGTTGGTGATACTACTGGTAGTATATGATCTACCTGCACATCAGCAGCAACAAAATGCTTCTTACACTTTGCACATTTGTAATGCATAGCTAGCTTGCCCGTCTTCTTGTTAGTCTTCCTGCCAACAAAAGCTTCTTTCAAAGCTTTGAATTTAGGAGGCCAACGTCTAGACGCAGCACGAAGAGCAGAGGTGACAAAGCTCCTGAACCTAGAGTCAGTCCACTCGCCACCGTTTCTTTTCTTATCTACCAATTGCTGTATCTACTAAATGAGACATGTCAGCAGCATCGTAATGCATAAATAAATCTCTAACTATTGCAACAGCTTCGTCAATATCTAGAGTGACAAACTCACAAATAAATTCATCATACTCTGATTCACAAACATGTTCAATAACATAGCCGTTAGTTACTTCTCTAATTGTTACAGAATTGACTTTCATTCTAGTCCTTCAATATCTACGAAACAAAAGATTACATCTTCTGCATCCATTCTCTCCAACGAAGCAGTTAAGTTTTCAGTGATGGCTTCACTCAGCACTTCTTCATTTAGATAGACATTGGGTAGGTCTTCAGGTCTAAAGAAAACCTTTAATTGAATGTCAATAGATATCATAATTTTTCCAGTCGTTCTTCCACTAGCCGAGCATAGCCAATGATGTCATACCATGAGTCATGATACCACGGATCTCCATTAACAATGCGAGACATCTTGTTACAGATTAGATCAAAGCTTTCCTTCATATCGTCATCCATAGAATTCCATTCAGAGCCTGACCTAAGCGTGTCTTTTAATGCTTGAGAAACCCTTGATACATCTTCTTTGTAGTTGCCATATCTAGTGCCTCTCTGTTCCAACGTATCATCTATATTCATTGTATGCCCCCAATTGTCTTGGTATTAATAGTGAAGCTGCCATCATCAAAGCTATCATGATCTGAGTTATATGAAATATCTCCAACATCAGCAAACATCTTACCGCAATACTCAACAAGTTTGTTAGCTAGTTTATCATCTTCTTCCATGTGTGGAATTACTGATGCTAATATCGTAGCCATACCAATCAAATTGTTTACATCATCTTCACTGATAGTGATTGGACCAAAGCCACTGACTAACACCTGAAAGTTGTTTTGATATATACCATCCACAATAGTAGGACGTAAGATTAGTGCAATGTCATTTGGCTTTAAGCTTGTGGAGGAGTCCATATCTGTCCTTCATATCTTCGTAAGAAAAGAAGCTGAGCATTCTCTAACACACGCTCAGCATCGCCTTCATAAGCTTCCAACACTTTGTTGTATAGCTCAAGTTCATCTGTTGTGTCCCCAATTATCTTGGCTGCTTTCACTGGACCAACACGAAACAATCCTTTGATGTTATCAGCAGCATCACCTGTTAGCATCTGTGTATACAACTTAACCAAGCCCTGCTCTGGTGTAATGTAATAACCACTATGCTTTACAAAGTTGTAATGCCATCCACACACCTGATCTAAGTCTTTATCTAAAGAAACAATAACACAGTTGTCACCAAGCTTTGTAGCCTCTATAGCCACTGTGTCATCTGCTTCCTCACCCTCAGAGATAGAAGCTCCCCACTCCTTAACAAGATAACTTCTAAGGAAAGCTAGATGCTTTGGCTTAGGCTTGTCCACTCTGTTTCCTTTGTAAGGAACAGTGGTGGCTATCTCATATCGGAAGTTGTTCTTACCTGTGAGGTGCATGCTCCAACTATCCACGAAGCATTTGGGATAGATGTTATCAACACCACACATGAGGACATCAACAATTAAACGATCCAGTGTTCGCTGTGCCGTTGCTTCGTCTTCTTCCTCACATGCAGATGCTGCTCTGTATGCGAATATATCCGCATCAAAGATTGCTTTCATTAAGCAACTTCTTCAACCACCACTGGTACTGTATCAGCGGCTGCTGCTTCTGCTGCTTGTAGTTGTTCAGATCCCTGCTGTCGGATAACAGCAATGGTGTCTGTAACAGCTTCAAAAGGAAGCTTAGCAAGTGCTGCCAAGACCAAGTTAAGTTGGTCCAATGTCAATGTGATATTCAAATTCATAATACGTCCTCATCGTTTGCATCAATACCGCTAGCAGCGGAATACTCTACCAAGTCTGTAATGACCAGTTTCTTTAATGAAGGGCTAATACCTTTTTTATTCTTGTAAGTCCAAGAATATGTAGATACCAACGCCTTACCCTTGCTACCATTGCCAATGGCTTCAGTAATTTCATCGTTGTCTGTATCAAAAACACGAATGGCTTTCTCTGATTTGCAAGTGATGTACTTGCCCATGTCAGCCTTCTTGTCTTCTCCAGTTTGAACACTGATTCCCATATCTTCCAATGCTTCAACAGCAGCGTCAGACAGGTTGCACAAGTTCAACTGAAACTTACCAGACATGTCATTCACTTTATTGTGTTGACACCAGAACACATCAGCTTTAATCTTGATGGCTTTCTTTTCTTCAGTCATAATTTTCTCCAATATAAAAACTCACTAGTAACGTCAGTGACATTCACGCCAGTTGTTGCCAATCTTTCCTTCGGCATCTACTGGGCAACGAAACTTAAGAGCTTCCCCTGCTTTAGTTGCAGCTTGCTCGATGAGCTTAACTGCTTCCTCTGCCTGATCTTCTCTTACTTCCCATTGTGTTTCATCATGAACAAACGCTAACAGTTTAGCATCTATTCTATTTTCTTGCAATAGATTTGTTGCTTCAATAAGCCATTGTTTTGCTATTATAGCACCTGCACTTTGCAACAATGTATTCAATGCAGCATGCTCAGATCTAACCCACACTCTGCGTCCATCCAGTGCAGGTAAATGTCCCTTAGCCATCAGCCTAGATATCTTCTTCTTCAATGCAGAAAGTCCGGGCGTATTGTTAATAAAACTATCAATTAGTTTCTTACCTTTGCTGCTATTTCCACCAACAATACTTCCAGCTTTGGCTGCTCCTGCTCCGTAGAGCACTCCATATGTCAGAGTTTTTGTGGTGTTTCTAGCCTTCTTATGTTCAGGATTGTTATCGTCCTTGATAGTACCCTTCTCCACCAAGCCAAAACTCTGTGCATTAAACCAATGGATATCACCCTTAAGCAGCTCATCCATCCACTCTTGGTCATTCAGGTAGTGGCCTAAGCAGCGAAGCTCAATGCCTGATAGATCAACACCCACTTGCTTGTAGCCTTTAGGCACTGTCCACACCTCCCTACACTCTGCTCCATAGGGGTTACCCACTGCAGGTATCTGTGCCATGTTAGGGCTACTGTGTGTAGCTCTACCAGTGACAGCACCATTGGTAGTAACTCTACCATGCACTCTGCCATCATCACCCACTAGTTCTAACCAACTACTTATCTGAGCTACACGCTTTTGTATCATCAAATACTCAGCAATTATTTGACCCTCTGGGAACACAACACCCTTCAAAGTGTCCTCATCCACTATAGGTTGACCCGTTGGGGTCATTTTATTTGGCTTCCATCCAAGGTGGATAAGCCTATCACCAATTTGCTGTCTACTTCCGGGATTGAATATGGTTACTTTGTCCTTGAGCTGCTTGCCTGTCTTCTCAGACACACGCTGTTCAATAATAGGAGGGAATACCTTCTGCATTTCCTCTTCAATGTCAGACATACGTCCACTCAATGTTGCATTAAGCACCATAGCTTTCTCAATGTCTAACATGAAGCCATTGTTTTCCATTCCTCTACAGATGATGGCAACCTCATGCTCAAGCTGAATGCTTTGTAGTGAAAACCCTTCCTTCACCATCACTGTGGATAGGTGGTTATATAGTTTCTCAAGCAGCAACACATCCTGCTCACAGTAGGTAGCCATCTCTTGTGTCCATCCACTGTCGAAGTCAGTGAAGCCAATCTTGTAGCTGCCTAAGCGGTAGCCCCATGCCTCAAGACTGTGAGGAGTAGGGGCTTTGCCCGATACAGGCACGACAATATCAATGTCGGGCTTGTACAGGCGTGACATAACAAGAGTATCTACTAACATGTTGTTAGGAATGACTACACCCCATACCTTCTTAAGCACTGGTGCATCAAATCCAATGATGTTATGGCCCACCACTTGCTCACCATCTAAGTATTGTTGCAAACTGTCGGCTTCCCGCCAGTGCCTCACCTCTCCAGTAGTGTTGTGCTTAGTAACACACAACCATATGGTGTCATGTTTCAGGTTTGTCTCTATGTCTAAGAAGATCATCGTCATTGTCCTTATCATTTTGTCGGAGGTTGTCAACATCTACCGACTGTTTGTAATCTTCTACTGAATCCCTACCAAAGATGGCATTCCATCTAGTAGCCCATTCCTCATCAGCTATTGATCTGGTACGCTGAGCATGTCCCTTTCCATCATTACTCATCCCAGTCCCCCCAATTCCACACCACTACAGGTGTGTCCTTTCCTATGTATGCATTCTCAATGTTGAAGTTGATGTATTCAATGGCATCATCAGAAGACATACCATCTCTGATCATCAATTGTTCAACCATCTTCTCACAATCATATACCAACACATCAACACGTTCATTACCAATCCAAAGATTGGCTGTGCCTATGATGGCACTATCAAATCCATCCCACTTCTTCATAGCATAAGTCCTTCCATTGTGTCATCAATCTCAAACATTCTGCCAGTGTCTTTGTTATAAAGCAAGCTGCAAGCAGGACCAGTTTGTCCTGCAAAACGATTCTTCAACACTCTCACCTTAGTGGTGTTACGTTCAATGGGATCATCGTGCTGTCCATTCCTCTCTAGCGATATCACCATGTCACTAAGCTGTGCAATGGCGGCACTGCCTCTAAGCTGAGCTAAGCTAGTGGTTGCACCTTCCTCATGTCCCTTATCTGAGGGACGCTTGAGGTGGCTAACAATGATGAGAGCAATGTTTGTTTCTTGTACAAGCATGCGAAGCTTGGTCATAATTTCATCAATGGCCTTGCGCTCATCGCCATTGTCCTGACTGGATACGATGATGCTTAAGTGGTCTAAGAAGACATACTTACATCCAAGCCCTTTAGCCATATACTTCACACGATTGACAATGTTTTCAATGGCTGTGCTACCAAAGTGATCAAAGAAATACAAACGCCCAGTGCCTAATGTCTTTTCAAATGCGTCCCTGCGTATAGCATCAGACACCACAGATGTTGGTAGATGTAGTGGTGTATCAGCAGCAAGACTCATCATGGATAGGCTAGTCTTTCTCACGCTCTCTTCAAGAAACATCAAGCCAATGTTGTCATTGCTGTTCTGTAACAAGTGCCACACTATTTCTCGTAGAGTTTGGCTCTTACCTAAGCCACTACCTGCTGTGAATGTAACAAGCTCACCTGCTCTGATGCCATAGGTGATATCGTTGAGTCCCTTCCAAGGATAGAAACAGTCTGCTGCTTCCATCGGTGTAGACACAAGCTCCCATAACCCTACACCACTGACAATACCATCAGGAACGAAAGGCTCTGCTGCCCACCAACGGGCAATGAATGCAGACTCTTTGCTATCAGCAAGCCACTCACATGCATCCTTATATGCAGGGTCAGGTTTAAATATTTTGCACTTACTACCAAATAATTCAGCAACTTCCTTAGCTGCCTTCTGCCCTGCCTCATCACCATCAAAGCAAAGCACAATGTTTTCAAAGCTGTTGATGTATTCGTAGTTTGCTTTAGCATCTTTCAATGCACTACCTGCACCCGTGCGAATAGATACCACTGGATATTTACTGCCTGTCAATTGGTAAGCAGCCAGTGCATCAAACTCACCTTCAGTGATGGTTAAGTATTTGCCATTGGATGGGTATAGGTTCTGTCCAAACAGTGTTCCTTTGCTCCATCCACCAACAGTGGTGAACTTCTTGTCCTTCACTTCCCTACGCTTAGCTGCCACCAGTTGTGTGTTGCTGTCATAGTAGGGGAAGTAGTAGTGTCCATCATTACGAACAACACCATAGCGTTCCATTGTGGCTTTGTTAATGCGTCTGTCAGATACACTAACACTGTGTCCTTCGTTGTAACTTTTAATGAAGCTACTTGTGTCTTTGTTATCACTATCAATGTCAATCACTTCTAGTCTTTCATTGTTGGTGGAAGGGATGTATGTATTACATACAAAACATTTGGTGGACATGTCTTCGTTGATGGACAAGCCATCACTACTACCACATGTCTCACAAGGTAGGTGAGTTTTTAAAAATGTCATAACCTTTGTAGACTATTTTGTTGGTCTTGAGCACTTGCTCGTATGCGTTAAACAGCTTAGCCATTCTAGCATCGTGAAGGGCATGTAGTCCAATTAATAAATTGGCTAGCTCATCCTCTGTTGGATTCTTTTCTCTATCCATCACCACCCATAGGATGGAGTCGATGTCCTCTTTAGTTATCCAAGCAGCCATGATGAGGTTTTCTAGTTCGTGTATCTTCATGCTTGTCCCCTGTTACGGATGGCGAAGGCTGTTCCCCAATTAAGTTGCTTTTCTGCAATCCTTGCACACGCCTCACGCTCAATCAGCACAGCGGCTTTGATGGCATCTGCTTCCCAATGGTAGGGCTGTCCCATTTCTCTAAGTATTTGTTTGCCAAGATTGCTGTTCCGTTCCACAGCATTAAAGGCTTCGTCTTCTTCTGGTGTCCAATCAGTCATGTGTTCTTCCCTATTCATTTTGCAGCCTCCAAATATAAACCAACATTACCCAGTGCATAACCAATGAAAGCTATGCCTAATCCAATGTTTCCTTTCAGTAGTAGATCCACTGCCACCGCTGTATACACCACACCTACAATTGCAATTAGCCAAGCACTCATGACTTTTCCTCCACAAATTCTAGTGGTTGAAATTCTTTAAGCACTCTTGTTAATGCATTAATAAGTTCCCAGTCTTGATGTTCAGCATCATGCTTAAGTTCATATTTAATTAACCATTCAAGTTGTTCAACAACAACTGCCTCTTGTTCCATCTGACTCAATGTCATACTAGTCCTCTCATTTCCTGTGTCACTGTTGCACTACGCAAAGTGTTCTTGATGTATGGTGTTAGGCTCTGCGGTGTAGCATGACCTGACACTGACATGATGTTGGTGATGGGTACACCAGCCTCCACCATTTCTGTTATTGCTGTCCTTCGTAGGTCTTGCAATACTAGATCACTGGGGATGTTAGCCTCAGCCACAATTTGCTTAGCCACCCTAGACAGATTGAATAAACTGTAGGGAAGTAGCCCACCCTTCCTATCAGGATTATTGGATGGTGCAATGTATTGCTGCCACCCAAACTCAGCATGCTGTTGCTTCAACATGGTGAGAAGCCCAGTGCTTGTTGGTATAGACACTCTAGACCTGCGCTTGCTCTGCTCTAGATGCAACACACCCTTCTCTAAGTCTACCTGATCCCATCTAAGCTTACGCATATCACCCATACGCTGTCCATATTCATAGGCCATCTGCACAATGAGTCCTACATTACGCCATTTGAATGTGCTGTAGGCAGTGTTCATGAATGCTCTGACATCTTCCCTTGTCCACACAGTTCTTCGTGGCTTGTCTGCCCTTCTAAGCACCTTGCTAAAGGGATTGTGTGTGATGTAGCCATGACGAATAGCAAAATTGAAGAGCAATCGATAGACAGCTAGTGTGTGGTTAGCTAGGCTAACACTGTGCTCAGCATGCTGTTCATATATCTTTTGACAATGCGGGGTAACTAAGCTACCTAGCTTACATTGATACAAAGGTATGCCATTGGCCTTGCTATCTTGCCATCCTTGTAAGTAATAAATGTAGTCACGCTGTGCCTTAATACTGAGCTTGGTATAAGTGATGTTGTTCTTATACGCCTTGATAAGATCAACCACCTTCGTATCCTCTGATATATCTTTAAGATATCTAAGTTCTTTACGCCAGTTGTCTAGCTGTGCGTTCAGCTCTTCAGCTAAAGCAAAGGCTTTAGATTTGTCAGTGCCTAATACACGCCTAGCCACCACCCCTGCATCCACTGCATCCTGTGGTGGGTTGTAGCGATACTTGGTTATGCCTTCGGCAGCTTTGGCTAGTGTTACATAGCGAGGCAGTGTCATTCTTGTTCCCTTGCCTTCATCATCTCTTCAGCAAACCAATAAGCTTTACTTGCTACTTCAGAATGTGGAATGTTCCACGCACTGGTCATCAGCACAGCCATAGCTTTAGCTGCAAAGTAGTCACGCAGGGTCATGCCATCTTTGTATTGATCGGGGAACGCTGCTTCCATATCATTCTTTTCCATCATCACCTCCTAGTGCATAAAGTTTTTCAGCCATATCAATCAACTCATCCTTCTTCACTAGCTTGTCTAGCCATCTAGTGGGTATACCTTTCAAGCCATACTTACGCCCTGCCAACATGCCTGTCACTGCACCAACAGTGTCAGCGTCATAGCCTTTGTTAACTGCCATGATCAAAGCTTTCTCAAAGCTTGATGTTTCTCTCACACATTCCCATGCCATGTTGTATGTATACATGATGCTTCCTGATGCATACACATCACGGAAGTGTTTGAGATAGTCGAAGTTGTCTTCTGCTTTACCTGACATAAGCTCAGCAACAAACCCTGCTATGTAATGCACAGTGTCTGCATTGCCATGTGTCATCAACGACACAGCAACACTCTGTGCCACAGCACTGGGCATGTTGTTGTGATTGGCAAGCACAACAGGAGCTACTCGCATGATAGATCCATTACCACTGGAGCTATAGCTACAGCTACCTGCATAGGGTTGTGTTGCTGTGATGCGGTCAATGGCTTCACTGCATGTTCTACCAATGTCAAAGACATAATTGCGAGTACCAAAGTGACCAGTCTTCTTCCACATCTTGAAGTTCATGGCAATGTTCTCAGGATCAAAGCGTTTGCTGCTTATGTATGCATCGGCAATAGCCACAGCCATAGCACCATCGTCTGTCCACTCTCCTTCGGCAGTGTTATGCACACCACCACCTTCCATCTCTGTCAATGTCTTTGACATCTCATGTGGTCTAACAAATTCCAATGGCGCACCCAGTGCATCACCAATGAAAAGACCCATGAACATACCAATTGCTTTATCTTGATGCATTAAATATCCTGCGCTTCTAATATCATTTTGAAATGAAGTGGATCACCCATCTCATTAAACTGTTCTCTCAATGGTTCTAAGAACGCATCGAGATCTTTGTCAGCCATTAAACAATTAAGTTCTATCTTGACCATGAATTCTTCGTCACATTCTTGAGTGGTGTAACCAGTCACGATTGCTTTTGTATATAACATATATGTTCCTTATGCAGGGGACTAAGCCCCTGCCTTGGTTAATTAAGCGAAGGCAATGTCTTCGGCAATGTTCCACAACTCTGAGTTGATGCGGATGTTTTCTTTCACGCTGTTAACAGGACGGGCTTTACGCATCACACCTTCAGGGTGCTTGTCAGACAAGCTCTTAACAAAAGCATTACCACGGATAACGCCTTCCTGAATACGATTGAACACAGTGAAGGCATCCATGTAGTTGTCTTCTTGGCGAGAGAGCCGCAACACATCGGCAATGGTTTGAGGGGTGGCATACACACCATTGGTCTGCTGTTCAAGCAAGTCCCAACGTGTCTCAACACCACGCTTAGCCATCAACACTGACTGGTGTGGATCGAGAGTGATGCTACGCAACTTCTCAAGACGCTCCATCATGGTGGGCAATGTAGCCACAGTGTTGCGGAGCATCTCTTCAAAGCCATTCAATGCCTTGCTGTGGTAGATGCGAGACTGGAAACCATCACCTGCCACAATGCCATTGGAGCAGATGAAGCGGAAGCAACCTGCAAACAACTTCACTGAGCCAGTGCCATCATGAGAGTTGTACAAAATAATCTCAGGACGAATGTCACCAGTGCCAAAGTCAATGTCCCATGTCTTAGCGAAGGCTAACATGTGACCTGAGTGGGCAGGGTTATTCTTACGGCTACGCTTTTGTGCTGCTTGCACTGGTGCATATCCATAGTCTTGCATCACTGGGATGATGTCGCTTGTGTTCAATGACACATAACGATCTGTAAGTCGGTCAGCTTTGGTTGTGCTGAAAGAAGCAGGGGCAAGCTGTCGAATACGCTCTGTAGAGAGAGCAGAATTGTTTGCATTGCGAGAGAAGATTACATGATTTGCCATGATGTTTCCTTAAGAAAAGTGAGAGGGTGTCAGCAACTGACGCTTAATTATAACCACAAAAATAGGGATAACACAATACCCCTACAAAACCTCAGGGCTTTTTAGCCAAAGGTATTACATCCATCCATACCACTAGATGAACAGTATCTCCGAACATATCTAGGCAGTAGCTATACATGCCATCAATGTGATCGAAATAGTAAACAAGCCCAGTGCGAGGGCATTGTACATAGCTCTTAGGCTTCACCGAGTACAGCGGTGTCACTGGTTGTTTGTCGAAATCCTTGATGTCCACTTCGCTTAACATGATTTTCCTCCTGTTGTATGTGTAATTGTTTCATCTGAGTGCCTTTAATGTAGCCTCTGACATAGGTGTTGTCATCTATCCACTGGTATGCCATACCTAAGCTACGCAAGCCATGAACAAAGCCTAATTGATAGCTGATGTTTACATCATTCTCCATGTACATCATCCTTTCTTTGTACTGGTACAGCTAACAACCACTTGTCACCTAAATACCTAATGCTCTTCACCCACTGCCGTTGATTGTGGCGGTTGATACGCTTGTCTACACCTTCGGTGTTGTACAATTTACGAACATGAGTTAATACATTTGTTTTCATAAGTATACCTTTCATAAGATCTGATTTTGCTGTCACCATCGGTGTGTTTAGTGACCCACTTGATGGCTACGTTGTCGGAATGTAAGCGTTGCAACAGCAACGACAAGTCACAGTCTTCCTCAAGGTAGACATTGTCCTTGTATTGGTAGCTGTAGCTGCTTACATCAGGGGCAATGCCCAAGTTCTCTAACACCTTGCGCTTCACCTTGCCCCATCCATGCCCTGCATCAGTGTATACAATGATGGTGAACACCTTGCCTTTTTTTATCATGATGTTAGTTCCTCAATAGTTCCTGCCAGTACCACTGTCTTACCAGTAGCTCCCACTATAAAGCTAAGCTTTACAATGTTAGGGTGTGACCTAAGTCCACACTTAGTCATGTATGTTTCCATCTGTCCTCTTTCATCGAAAGAGTGTTGCCATCCATGTCCATTGCTAAATTCCCAGTGCAGGGTGTATGGTGGCGGTAGCACTTGCTTAGGTATGAACACCTCTTCCACAGGGCCAAAGTATTTATCTTTCCAAGGATCTCTCATCATAGGTTATTCTCCAAAATATATTTAGCATCGGCAATGTCTTTAGACAGTGCCTCTATCCAAGAGCCATCCTCAATGTACTCGTCAGCCGACTCTGTCAGTCGCTTCAGCACACCTCGAATGTCAGCCTTAGCACCCTTAGCAATGACAGGAAATCTTTCATTCCTTTCCATTCCTCGGATGAATGCATACCAAACCTTCGACTTCGGAGTGTAAAAGGTTGATGCAATTTCCTTACGCTCATAATTCTTGGTAATGTTCAGATGAACATAAGCATAGTGCATACCAAAGGTATGAGCAGTCTGTTCCTGCTTAGTGACTGACAAGGTGAAGAGAACATCCCTTGCTTCATTGAAGCTGTCCCATGTGTTGTTTCCATGCTCATCACAAGCATAGTCTTCGTTAGCCATCAGCACCATGTAGCCATCGGCTGTCTTAATAACTTGATTCATTTGCTCACCTCTTCTATCTCTGTACAACGACACCCAAACCCATCAACTGCAGGGCAATCTGGATGGTGGTCAAGCTCTAAATGTGCATCAGTTATTTCCCAATCACCACACTCAACAATACCCTGATTGACGGGTATGAAATCACCACCATCAATGTTCTTAGCTATGTCTATAGCATCATCCTCACTCTCAGCATCAACATGAACATACAAGTATGTTGTCATCTTAGCAAACACTTTGTATCGATTAGTCATAATGTATTTCCTTTCAGGATGGGTTGTCGTTTAATGAGTGGAAGGTAAACCTTAGTGCCAAAGAACTGATGGTCAAATGCTTGATCATCAAGTAGCTTGGCTGAGTGTGCTCTAGCTGCTTTCATTGTCCTGAAAGAAGCCACAGGGGTGATGCTGTTAGGCCAGTTCACAATGTATTTGTATCTCATATGCTTACCACCAACTATCGTAGAACACTGCCTTGCCATCGGCAATGGCTTCCTTCGCCACCTTGACGAAGTCACCAACACTCTCAAGATCTTCGGGATAAATTTCTTGAGCACCGAAGAAGAACCCATTGACAGGCACAAGCTTGTTAGCACCAACATCCATCTCTAAACGATCAAGATCGTTAGCAGTGAGCCTCACTGTGGTGCAGTTGAAGCTCTCTTTAGAGCCACCCTTTTGGCGGTAGAGATCCTCCATCCAACCATGCAAAGCATTGAACTTACGCCAGTAGCTGATCTGCATAGCGTCATCACCGAGTGCCATATCAACGACACCATCACCAATGGTGGTTGCATCCACCGTAAATGCATACATATCAAGTCCCATAATCGTTCCTCGGAAAGTTAATTGTTGAATAATAGAAGTCGAGGATTTCATCCTCTGTCAATTCGAATTCTGCACTGCCCAGTGCCTTAGCAATGCTGATTTCGTAGTCGTATCGTGACCATCCTGTCTCCAAGATCAGGAAGGTAGTCATGTCACCTACAGCAAACATGTACCACCATCCTGTCTTCGTCAACAGTGAGCCAAGCCTTTCGAGTCACACTGTTATAAACAATAATGTCACCGACATTAATGATTGCCCCTGTCTTGCAACAGATACCTTTGTATCTAGCCTTCATGATCCGTTCCATGTAGCCTCCGAATGTTGTTCTTCAATGTGCCAAGTGCCTATCTTGATAGCCTCTGCTATCGACTCGGCAAAGCCAATGTAACCCACTGCATCTGAATCACTGAACAGCTCAAACACCTCAGCAGTTTCGTCCCACTTAACCCACACTTCGTAGCCATGCTTCTTAAGGATTTTCCGCATTGTATTTCTCCAAATATTTAAACAAATATTCCAGTGCCTCTGACTCTCTGTCAAAGGCTAGGTACTCACCGTTCTCATCTATCCATTCACAAGACATAGTCTTGGCAAACAGTACACAGTAGTCACCAACATGTTCCACATACCAGTCCTTTACCTGATTCAAGCCACAATCATTGAGATAAATCTCATGGCACATCTTCTTGCACCTCTCATCACTCTCCCTAGTGAGTCGCTCTAGTTCTGCAGGGTGATTGTCTTGCAACAACCCCATCACTGCATACTTAAACATAAACTCTTTATGTTGGTCATCGTCCATCATTCGAAACTCCTCATGTAAATAACACCACGCTTAACACCATCAGCCATTGGCATGACCTTCATTGCCACCACATCAGCCACCTTTACAGGTTGTTCAGTGGTCTTGAATACAAAGCTGTCATACTTATAAGGGTTATAAGTAACTTGTCTGCCTACCATGCTAAGGAATTCATAGTGGCTCTCGACTCTGTCGCCATTGATCCACACCCCAGTAACTCCTGCATGGACATTCTTTCGCTTCTCTCGAAGCACCCTCTGTCGCCCTGCTTCGGACACCTTGAACTTACAACTCTCAAGTAACACAGTGTTACTGTGAGCAACAACTCTACCCTTTCGGTCACCCTCCAGTGCCTTAATGCTGAAGCATTTCTTGTGAAGGTTGAAATATACGAACACTCTCATGTTGTTTCCTTTCAGGAAGTTAATCAATCACAACCACTGTACGAATCTCATCATCATCGACATCATCTTCGATGAGTTTGTCCATACGATGATAATCACTCTGTGCCACAGAGCCTTCATATACTCGGCTCACAGTGGGACACAACTGTGTCCTCCAGTAGTCACCTGCTCCATAAGCATAATGCACATCGGCATCACCATCTTGCTGTTGCAAGAGTGCAATCAATTCAGATACTTTCATTGTGTTTCCTTTCAGGAAAGAAGGGTTAATAACCAAAATTTCACAGCAACAAATGCTGCAAAGCAGAGAAAACCTATTACATATTCCATGATGCCTCCTTCGCATCTTCGTACCCTTTGACGAAGTCTGCATTCTCAGTGATGTTTTTCCATCGTTGTTCCACAACCTTATGTACCTCTGTCACAGGGCAGTTAAGCAGGGAAGCAATGTCTTCACATAACAAAATTGTGTTATCTAACACAAAGTGGATACGCTCTTCAAGTGTCTTCATCATTCACCTTCCTTTGGAAGGAACGTCAGAGTCCCTGTATATCTCATATGAAACATCAGAGCCTTAGCTCTGTTGAGATATTTCCTCGCTGTCTCAGTGTCACCCATTGCCATCAGTTCCTGAGCATCGGACAACAGTCCTGCAAGCACCATCACACCACCATGACGCTTGTATGTCAGGCTGTCCTCAACGCTTTCTTTGAAAGCTTGAAAGTCACAGCCATACATTTGCATTTCTTTTTCTGTCATGTTGTTTCCTTTAGGAAGCTTGCATCCGTTGCAAGATTTGTTGATTCAATGTGGGTTGCTTCAGGGTTACTAAGTAACCGAGTGAAGCAATGTCAATCATCACTTTGTGAGTGAGTGTTTTTGTTCCTGCAATGGAAGCAAAAAGCTTTGCTTTATTACAGACAGGATAGACTTGTTCTACTCCGTAGACATTCTTAATTTCAACTACCAGTTCCATGTTAGTTCCTTTCAGGAATTGATTGCTTCAGCCAGTGCATTTTCACTGTCGATAGTGACAGCATCAAACACCTGTTGCTTCGTGCCTTTGTAACCCATACCCTTCAAAATTGCATAGCAAGTTTGACCCTTGGCGGTGAGTCGCATACCTTTCATTTCCAGTTTAAGACCTTGTCTTAAGCAACGAAGACGATAAGCATTGATTTGTTCCGGTGTAGTTAATACCATTTTGTTTCCTTTAGGAAAAGAGAAGCGACTTTGCTTCTGTTAAAGCTAAGCTTTAGCCCTAACAGAAACCCACTGTCTAGCACCGACCCCAGTGCCACAATGGAATTGTCTCTCACATACATTATCAGCATGATGTATCAGCATGCCCTGTACATTCACCTTGTACAGGCTAGGCTAGTCCATAGCAGTGGTGCTTACCTTGCTAACAGCAAGCACCCTCACCGACACTAGTCTCAATTTTTAAAGAGCAAGACGGAATAAGCTTCGCTTCACAGCGGGACAAATCCCTATAAAGAACGCTAGATAACATTCTCCAAAGCCATAAGGCTTTAGGCAAGGCTATCAAATAAGCTCTGCTTATACAACAAATCCTGTCGTATCAAGCTTCGCTTTACCTTTAGCATACAAACCGACAATGACTTTGTCATCGAGGTGACGAACATCTGAGTTGTCTCCAGAGACAACAGGAATTCCCATGAAGCTTTGTGGGATGTCTTTTTCCTTACGGAAAACAACTGCCATTCTCATGTTGTTAAGCAAAGCTTTTTCGACATAAGGCTGAAAGCCTTCCACACCAGAGTAACTGAAAGTTACATCGTAATTAGTAGGTAAATCGTTCCGATTTGCAATTTTGGTATAGTCATAGAATTGAATGTCAGGAAAAGCAGCAAATATGTTTACATATTCAATGCCGTCAACATCAGTAAAAGCTACGCTTTCCCATTTAATATCACTTGTGCCGTTCAATCTAACCAAAGGCTTTAAGCCTTGCTTCACAGCTTTCTTGATCAATTTAGCAATATCAACAACAAGTTGTTGCATGAAACTGTTTCGCTCTGTAAAAAACCATTCGGTTTTGTTGATTCGAGCCAACTGAACCGAGCTGAAAGCTCCACGACCTGCTGAATACAAGCAAGCCACATCACACTTAGCAGTTTTTGCCATTGAACAAGTGTTCCACTTGGTAGTTGTCGATGGAGCAAGGTATAAAATACCTGTTAAGAAACCTAAGGTTTCACCCTTGATAGTTTTGGCATCGGACGATACAGAAAGCAAAGCTTTAGACTTGAACATTTTGTTTCCTTTGGGAAGATAAACGATTAAGTTGTTCTTCTGTATCATCGATACAGTAGCCAATGAAATCAACTTTCTCCCAGTCTCCTTCGGAGAAGGCTTCATCCCTTGCTTGTCGCAGAGCATTAAGATGCTCTTGAATATCAAATCTAGTCATGTTGTTTCCTTTAGGAAAGTTGTGGCAACATTGCCGTTGAGGTTTCAATTATAACGATGATGAATAACCCTGTCAATCACAGGGCTTTAAAGTATCTGAATCTGCTACCAACAAGGGTTTTACCCTTGAACAACAAAGCCTCATCATAACAACCCATCCACTGTAAAGCTTCGCTTTTAGTCAGAGTGTAGTGGGTTTTCTTGAAACCGACACCGACAACTTTAAAGCCAAAGGCTTTACAGAGAACCAATTTAATTTCTTTCTGAAGAAGATAGATCACTGCTGAGCCGCTGAGCACTACAGTGGACAAATTCAATAATTGAGCAACTTCAAATTCGGTCATTTTGTTTCCTTCATGTCTTTCATTTAACTAAGAAAAGAAACTATTTCCTTTTCTCACTAAAGTGAAAAGGATAGTTTCTTTGTTAAATGAAAGACATGGGTTTGGGCGCATGCTCGCAGATCTTCCTATATTTAAGCATTTTTTAATGCCAACATAGTTGTCATAAAAATGCGATTATAAATATAGGAAGTTAATAAAGGGTTATCCACAAGTTGTCATTGAGCCATGTCGTTATGTTGTTGATAACTGGGTTGATTGCTGTGGATAACTTCAAAAAGGGATGGGGTAAATGTTGCTTAAAAATTAGGCAATGAAGCATTGAAAGGATGGGGTAGCATAACTATTAGTTATGGATATACCGCCCTTCATTCACCGCTTCGATGCTTAAAAAACAGGCAAGTTTTTCTGATTTTTTAACATTGTGAACCGATTTTGAATCAGTATTCAAAGATATCCTAAGTCCTTGAATTCATTGAAGATTTTCTTATCTTGAGTTGAATGCATTCTTGATCTTTGACTCACCTAAGATCTGCATCGCATCGCAGGGCTGCTACGGCTGCAGGGCTGGGCGCAAGCGAGGGCGGGCGTGGGCCACGGGGGGGTAGGGCGCTATTGTATACAGCCTCGTCCAAAAATCAGGAAAAATAGATCTGTTAACCAAACTGTATTTAAAGCAGCCCACACACAGCGATAGAAATAATTAGGGACAGATGAATTGCACTGATTTGCACCGTCAACTTCACAGAGATGTGTACACGCTAGTATAAGAAATGTTCAATATACTAAACAATTAGGGACAGATCAACTATACAAAGATGTGTACACGCTAGCGCTAGACGGCTATATAGATGATAACAATTCTCATTGAAGTTTCATGCAACTAGATACTTAAAAACTCTGACTAGATACTTAAACAACACACCCCCATATGGACCAGAGGCTAGGGAGGTACAACATATTTCATTCTTTCCAAAAGAAAAGCTTGACATTGGTTTCAATGTGTGTAAAACTACCCATACCTGCACCATGTATGCATTTGACATACAGGCGATACGAAACAAAGTATAGGCTACCTTCCGGCTACAGGTAAAGAAATGAGCTTGCAATCGGCTGCTGAAGAGAAAAGACTCGGAGAGAACGACATAGGGGCCACTGTGTTGTTCTGCTCTGGATACTGGCAGTGGTAACACCTTACGCTGACCAGACTAGACTTGATGTGGGTACTTGTTAAAGACTGTTGCTAAAAGGGTGGGCTAACAACAGTTATAGATGAACACATCCCTTATGGGCTTTCTAGGTGTATGTTTAGATATTAGTGGTAGGTAGCTGTATTTCACTATGTGATATGTACTGTTCCCTACAGGTAATTGTTAGTTGTTCCTACATAGGATCTCTACCGTTACCTTCATAGACACTATAGACATACATTGGGATAGGTTGTTATGAGTAGCAATAAACGCTACCATACCACCTTAGCTAGACTATGCTTGTGTTACTAATACAAAGTGTGTTACTATCAAGCATTATGAACTTATATACTAGACAAGAGTTAGAAGATAGAGGCTTAACATACACATATCCCTACAGTGTATTTACACAGGCTTCATTAGCTTTGCATAGAGGCTATGTAGACAAGATGCATTTGTTTCATAGTGATGTTTATTATGTTAGGGCAGCGTTAGAGAAAAATACAGGATATGTTCTTCCATTAGACAAAGTTGAAGAAGCTATGAGAGCTGAGGGATGGAAAGAGCATAGACACCTACCAAGAAAGAAACAACATGGCTACAAAGGGTAAGAGTACTGTTAATGCTGCTGGTAATTATACTAAGCCTACAATGCGTAAGGCTTTGGTTGCTAGTGTGAAAGCCGGAACTAAAGGTGGTGATGCTGGTGAATGGTCTGCTAGAAAAGCACAGCTTGTAGCTAAGAAGTATAAGGCTGCTGGGGGTGGTTATAAATGAAAGCTTCACAGAAATCTTTAAAGGATTGGACAGAGCAGAAGTGGACTACTAAGTCTGGTAAGCCCTCTTCTAAAACAGGAGAGCGTTATCTGCCAGAAGCAGCCATTAAGTCTTTAAGCTCTGCTGAGTATGCTGCCACCACTAAGGCTAAGCGTGAAGGCACTAAAGCTGGCAAACAGTTTGTTAAACAGCCTAAAGCCATTGCTAAGAAAGTAAAGGGATTCAGATGATTAAAAGAGGCTCAGAAGAATTCAGTGGATATAACAAGCCTAAGGCTACACCATCCCATCCTACAAAGAGTCATGCTGTGTTAGCTAAAGAAGGTGATACAGTGAAGCTCATTCGATTTGGACAGCAGGGTGTTAAGGGTGCTGGTGCTCATCCAACAACAGAAAAAGAAAAAGCAAGACAAAAGAGTTTTAAAGCTAGGCATGCTAAAGACATTGCCATAGGTAAGATGTCTGCTGGTTATTGGGCAGATAAGGTTAAGTGGTAACTAAAAGGAGAAACTATGGCTACCGATGCAGAGAAAATAAAGATGTACCGTGAGAAGGCTAAGGACACTTCCATTCCTCAAGAGGTTCGTAACACCTATTTGGATAGGGCTAATGAGCTGGAGCGTAGGGCTTATGAAGTTTCTAAAGGTGAAGTACCAGTTGTGCCAGAGAAAAAAATGGCTAAGGGTGGTATGGTTTCTAAAGCTAAAGCCCCAATGAAGAAAGCTCCTGTCAAAGCTATGGCTAAAGGGGGTGCTGTTAAAGGTGGTAAGCCTATGGTGGCTATTATGGTTGGTATGGCTAAGCCATCTAAGGCTCCAATGAAAAAAGCTATGGCTAAAGGCGGCATGGCTAAGAAGGGTAAGTGCTAATTATGAAAGGCTTAATGGCCCCTGATATGTTTGAGGGATGTTATCCTATTGTTACTCCTGAAGAGAACAAGACAAACACTGAGCATACTATTAAATATTGGAAGCTTGGTCCTAAAGACAATCCTTCTGATGAGCCTGACAGTACTCCAGAGTATTGGAAAGACATGGCAGAAACATGGCAGTGTGATGAGTCTGAAGCAAGACGTAAGCGCTGTTCCAATTGTGAATATTTTAACAACACTCCAGAGATGTTATTTATGATGGATACTATTCCTCGTAATAGCTTTGATACTGATGCTGGTGGTAGAGGCTATTGCCATAAGTTTGAGTTTATCTGTCACAACCTACGGGTATGTACAGCATGGGAACTTAAAGAGTTTGAAAGTGGAGATGAAGAATAATGGTTACTAAAAAACAAACAGCTAAAATTGGTAAAGTTATGCATGAGTTTAAGACTGGCACTTTACATTCTGGTAAAGGTGGTAAGGTTGTTAAAAATCCAAAGCAGGGTATTGCAATTGCTTTGTCTGAAGCTGGTGTTAAACAGAAGAAAGCTAAGAAGTGAGTAATGAGTTTAAATGTAGAAGTATTGGCACTAGTTTAACGGCTGGTGTTTCTAACACTGTCTACACTTGTCCTTCTAAATATATAGCCAAGGTTATCTTACTGTTTTTCACTAATCATGGAAGCGGTAACAAAACCATTACTGTTCGTTGGAGTGATGCTAGCACTGGAACCACTTACGTTCTTCTTGGTGGATACATTTTATCTTCTTATGCATATTTAAAAATTGATGGAAGTTACATTGTTTTAAATCCCGGAGATACGATAAGTGTTACACCTGAAGCTGGCAGCACTATCGATTCAGTGATTACTGTTGAAGAACAATATTCTGTATCAGAAGTATAAAGGAAACATTATGGCTAAGAGAGAACTTACAGACCAACAGAAGAAATTCATTGAGGTGTTATTTGCTGAAGCTGGTGGCAATCCCACTAAGGCAAGGCAGCTTGCTGGCTATAGTGAAGGATATGCTACTAAACTCATTATGGATGTTTTGAAGGAAGAAGTGATTGAGGCTACACAGCTTTACATTGCTATGAACGCTCCCCGTGCAGCTATGGCAGTTGTTAGTGGAATTTCCGATCCTACAGAACTGGGCTTGAAAGAGAAGCTCAATGCTGCTAAGGATTTGTTAGACAGGGCTGGTTTGGTGAAGACAGAGAAAGTTCAGGTGACAGCACCTAACGGCATCATGATTTTGCCAGCCAAAGACAGCAGTGAGTGAAAGAGACTTAGGGGCTTGGATATTGCCACAGCCTAAAGCAAAGGAAACGTATGTTGCCATTCCAAAAATTAGAAAAACTATACCATTTGGTTATAAGCAAGATGAAGAAGATCCAAATCTCTTGCAGCCAATTCCTACAGAGCTTCAAGCATTAGAGCTAGCTAAGAAACATTTAAAACAATATAGCTCTAGACAGGTAGCAGCTTGGCTTACCACCACTACAGGTAGATCTATAAGCCATGTAGGATTGTTAAAGAGAATAAAGACTGAAAGAACTCATGGACGAAAATCCACTACTTACCGCAACCTTGCCAGAAGGCTCCAAAAAGCCCTTGAGCAAGCGGAAAGGTACGAAGAAAAATCTAAGAGGCTCGGCAGGGAAGACCAAACAGGATACTTCGAGTCAGAACAGTATAGCAAGCTCACCGAATATATCGATAGTAAACTCGCCAGAGACTCCTCTAGCGATACCTGATGATAGAGAAGTGTTGTTTAAGCCCAATGCTGGGCCTCAGACATTCTTCTTAGCTTCCTCAGAGAGGGAGGTGTTATATGGTGGTGCTGCAGGTGGTGGTAAAAGTTATGCCATGCTTGCAGATCCTCTTAGGTATATGGTGCATCCGCAGTTTTCTGGGTTGCTTCTGCGTCACACAACAGAAGAACTTCGAGAACTCATCTGGAAAAGCCAAGAGCTTTATCCAAAGATTTATCCCGGCATCAAGTGGAGTGAGAGAAAGATGCAGTGGGAAGCGCCATCAGGGGCTAGGCTATGGATGTCCTACCTTGATAGAGATGAAGACGTATTAAGATATCAGGGTTTGGCGTTTAGTTGGATTGGTTTTGATGAGTTGACGCAGTGGCATACACCATTTCCGTGGAACTATATGCGTTCTCGCTTGCGTACAGCAGCATCAGACCTGCCAATCTTCATGAGAGCTACTACGAATCCGGGTGGTCCGGGTCATGCTTGGGTGAAGAAGATGTTTATTGATCCTTCTCCAGCAGGTAAAGCGTTTGATGCAACAGATATTGAGAGTGGAACTACCTTAGTGTATCCTAAGGGACACACAAAAGAAGGTCAAGCACTGTTTAAGCGTAGGTTTATCCCTGCTATGTTGACGGATAACCCCTACTTGATGCAGACAGGTGACTATGAAACCATGTTGTTGTCCCTTCCTGAACATCAAAGGAAGCAACTACTGGAGGGCAATTGGGATATTGCTGAGGGTGCAGCATTTCCTGAGTTTAATAGGCAGATTCATGTAGTAGATCCGTTCTACATACCGAGTAATTGGACTAAATTTAGGGCTTGTGATTATGGATATGGTAGCTATAGTGCTGTTGTGTGGTTTGCTGTGTCTCCAAGTGAACAATTGGTCATCTATCGTGAGCTTTATGTTAGCAAAGTATTGGCTAAAGACTTAGCTCGTATGGTTTTACAGGCTGAGAAGGACGATGGAACCATTAGATATGGTGTATTGGACAGTAGTTGCTGGCATAAGCGTGGTGATACAGGTCCATCACTGGCAGAACAGATGATTGCAGAGGGTTGTAGGTGGAGGCCAGCGGATAGAAGTGCTGGAAGTAGGGTATCTGGTAAGAATGAGCTGCATAGGCGCTTTCAACTAGACCCCTTTACAGAACAACCAAGGCTAGTTATAACAAGCAACTGTGTAAATACAATTGCTCAGCTTCCCATCATACCTTTGGACAAAAGAAATCCAGAAGATATTGATACTAAGGCAGAAGATCACTTGTATGATGCTATTCGTTACGGTGTGATGAGTAGGCCACGCAGTAGTTTGTTCGATTATAATCCATTAACCTCTGGTGGTTCTGGAATGAAGATGGCAGATCCCACATTTGGATATTAAAGGGTATTTATGGCGCAGAATAATTTTATGGATGATAAGTCTATTAGTTTAGGTGATAAAAAAGAGGGAGAAGCTGCTCCTTTTATTGGCGATTCTTTATTAACATTCCTAGATGAAAGATATACAAGGTCTGAAGAGAGCCGCAGACGGGATGAACAGCGTTGGTTGAGAGCTTATAGAAACTATCGTGGTATCTATGGACAAGATGTTAAATTTACTGAGACAGAGAAGAGCCGTGTATTTATTAAAGTGACAAAGACTAAGGTGCTTGCAGCATACGGTCAAATTACTGATGTGTTATTTGCTAATAACAAGTTTCCTCTTAGTGTTGATCCCACTGTATTGCCAGAAGGCGTAGTGGATACAGCACATATTGATCCTAAAGCACCAGAAGGTGCTGAGCCTGAGATGGTTTCTCCTTTTGGTTATAAAGGAGATGGTAAAGATTTTCCCCCCGGCTCTACATTAACATCTTTGATGGAACGCCTTGGTCCATTAACAGATCAGCTTAAAAATACTAAAGATTTAAAAGAAGGTCCGGGTGTAACTCCTTCATCCATTACATTTTATCCTGCTATGGTAGCTGCTAAGAAGATGGAGAAGAAGATACATGACCAGTTGGATGAGAGTGGTGCTAATAAACATTTGAGATCTACAGCTTTTGAAATGGCTTTGTTTGGCACAGGCATTATGAAAGGCCCATTTGCTAAGACAAAAGAATATCCAAACTGGAATGAAGACGGTGTGTATCAACCAGAGATGAAGACAGTACCAGAAACAGCACATGTTTCTATTTGGAACTTCTATCCTGATCCTGATGCTTCTAACATGGAAGAGGCTCAATATATTATTGAGCGTCATAAGCTTAGCTCTACACAGTTGAGGGCTTTGAAGAATCGTCCTATGTTTAGAGCCAGTGTTATTGAAGAAGTAATTGAAGCAGGTTCTTCTTATGTTAAAAAGTATTGGGAAGATGACTTAAGAGACTATGCTCCTAACTTTGGCATAGACAGATTTGAAGTTTTAGAATATTGGGGTAATGTTGATATTGAGCTGCTTAATGAAAATGACATTGATATTCCAAAAGAATTAGAAGACTATAAAGAGCTTCAAGCTAATGTATGGTTTTGTAATGGTAGTATTATTCGGTTAGTATTAAATCCTTTTAAGCCCGCCAACATTCCGTACTATGCTGCTCCTTGCGAATTAAACCCCTACTCTCTATTTGGCATTGGTGTCGCTGAAAACATGGATGACACCCAGACCCTCATGAATGGGTTTATGCGTATGGCTGTGGACAATGCGGTGTTGTCGGGCAACCTTGTATTTGAAGTTGATGAAACCAATCTTGTTCCGGGACAGGATATGTCTGTCTATCCGGGTAAAGTGTTTAGACGACAGGGTGGTGCTCCCGGTCAAAGCTTGTTTGGAACTAAGTTTCCTAACGTAGCTGCTGAGAACTTACAGCTCTTTGATAAAGCAAGACAACTTGCTGATGAATCTACAGGTATACCTTCTTTTGCTCATGGTCAAACAGGTGTTAGTGGCGTAGGTAGGACAGCTTCTGGCATTTCTATGTTAATGAATGCTGCTGCAGGTAGTGTTAAAACAATCATTAAGAACGTAGATGATTATTTGTTAGCCCCATTGGGTAAAGCTTTCTTTAGTTTCAATATGCAATTTGACTTTGATAAATCTATCAAAGGAGATTTGGAAGTTACAGCTAGAGGAACAGAGAGCTTGATGGCTAATGAGGTGAGGAGCCAGCGATTGATGCAGTTCTTGCAGATTGCTAGCTCTCCAGCATTGATGCCTTTTGCTAAGTTTCCATACATCATTCGTGAAATTGCTAAGAGTATGGAGCTAGATCCAGACAAGGTTACTAACAATATGGATGAGGCTATGCGTCAAGCTTTGCTGATGCAGCAAGCTACAGCTCCTGTTGCTCCTGCAGAAGGCGCTCCTCCAGTGGGTGGTCCTCCTCCAGTGTCTGATATGACTGGTGGTGGTGGTGGTAATATTGGTATTGGTGCAGCACCAACGCCACAAGAACAAGGATTTGCTGGTAATGTCCAAGCCATACCTCCCCAAGCTTAAAGGCTTTGTAAATACTAACGCTACATGGGAAGCGTTCTTAGATTTGTTAGATGCTGAGATTGCTCAGCAGCATAAAAATTTAGAACAAGCTGTCGATGTTCGTGAAATTGGAAAGGCTCAAGGAGCCATTGCTGCTTTACGCAGACTAAAACATCTAAAGGATGAAGTTAATGTACAACAATGATACAGAAAAGCTGTTTGCTGAAGGCGGTATGAAGGATGAAGGAGGCACAGTAGATCCTGTGTCAGGCAATGATGTACCTGTTGGGTCTTTGCAGAATGAAGTTAGAGATGATATTCCTGCAAAGCTTAGCGAAGGTGAGTTTGTTATTCCTGCTGATGTTGTTAGATATATTGGTCTTGAAAGATTGATGAAGCTTCGTGATGAAGCTAAGCAGGGACTCAATCGAATGGATGAGATTGGTCAGATGGGTAATGCAGATCAAGTGGATAATCCAGAAGAATTACATGGTGATAAATTCAGTAGTGAAATTGATAACATTATTTCTGAAGTGGATAGTGAGCAAAATGGTGAACAAAACTTTGCTGCTGGTGGTGTTGTTAAAGTACCAGAAGCTAGTAAAGACATCTTAGCTAAATACAACATTCAAAGAACAGCCATTACAAATCCAGCAAATGATGTACGTCTTTTAAAGAATGCTGCTGGTGATTCTTTATACATGACTTATTTCAATGGTAAGCCTTCTGGAAGGATACCTGAAGGATACTCTGTTACTGATGCAAATCCAGCAAGTAGGCTTACAGGAACAAAAACTACTTCCACTGTTACAGGTGTTTCTAATCCAACAGGAGTTGTTTCTGGAACTGTTGGAGGAAAGATAGGAGATAATGTTATTACTTCAACAAGTACTCCAACTAACATACCAATTGTAGATACTAATACAGCTACAACTACTACATCTACTTCTGCCACTAAGCCAGATGATACAGTATCGTCTACTGCTCCTAATGCAGGATTTATTGGTGACAGAGGACAGGGTGTTAATTCTTATGGTGGTTCTATTACAGCTACAGATACAGGTGCTGTTAGTACAGGCGTTGGTGGATTTACATTAAATCCTGATGGAAGTGTTACAGCTAATACTGTTGATAAAGCAACAATGCTTGTTGCTGGTTTTGTTAATCCTTTTTTAGGTATAGCAGCTAGAGTTAATAATTCTTTTGCTACTAGTTCAGCTAAAGATTTTGCTGCTTCAATTGCTGATACAGGCGGTACTAATATTAATCCTAATACTTCTGCAGCTACGGCTGGTCCTACCTCTGTTGGGGGTACTGGAGGAACTGCTGCAACTGCTGCTGCTTTAGCTGCTTCTGATGCTTCCAGTAAAGGAATGAGTGATGCTGCTATTGGTGCAGCAAGTCAAGCCGCTGCTGCTGCTATTGTTAAGGGAGGCTCTGCTTCTGATGCTGCTCAAGCAGGTAGTGAAGCTGCACGAAGCCAAGCAAACTACGAAAGCGAAGTTACACAGCCAACTGATACGCAACCTCAAACAGTTTCAACTGTAAACACTACTGATACTACAACGAATGTTCAACCAAAAGAAACACCCATTGGTAATATTGATACCACTGTAGGTTCTGGAAATGATGGCGGTGATAATGGTGCTGGTGATGGTGAAGTTAGCGGTGGTGGTGAAACTAATGTAGGCACTAACACTGGTGGAGATAGTAATAGCGCAGGTGAATTCACTAGCACTGGAAGCATGACTGCAGTGGATGGCTTTGGTGGATCTTTTGCAGCTAAGCCTATGGAAAGATTATCTGCTGGCGTTGAAGAAATGGCTAAAGGTGGTTTAGTTTCTAAGCGTGTTAAAAAGATAACATCTGCTCAAAAAATAGGCATTGCTTCTAAAAAATAATATTATATAATTAGCATACTCAAGCCAGAGGTGGGCTGGTGAGTATCAACAATTTCCCACCATATGGCTACCTATCTCCCTGCATATGCAGCTACAGTTAGCCCCAACTTTAAAGGTAAATATGACAGAAGCAATGATTAATCAGAACCAACAGGCTCAAGCGTTCTCTCCATTTGGTAAGCGTAATGCTAACAAAGATCGTATTGAACAAGAAGAGGCAGAGTTGAAACAATTATCTGAAGATAAGAACAACCAACAAGAATCACAAGATGGTGAAGAAAGTTCTTTAAGCGGAGAAGAGAAAAGTTTTAAGAAGCGTTATGGTGATCTTCGCAGACATTCTCAGCAACAGCAAACAACTTTACAAAAGCAAATTGATGAGCTTCGTTCACAGCTACAACAAAGCACAGAGAAACAGATTAAGCTTCCTAAGAGCGAAGAAGAGTTGAATGAGTGGGTTAAAACCTATCCTGATGTTGCAAAGATTGTAGAAACAATTGCAATTAAAAAGGCTAAGGAGCAAACTCAGGCATTGGATGAACGATTCAAACAACTTGATGAGCGTGAGAATCAGACAGCTAAAGATAAAGCAGAAGCTGAATTGACTCGTTTGCATCCAGACTTTGATGTTATTCGTGATGATGATGATTTCCATAGCTGGGTTGAAGAACAACCAAAGTGGGTGCAAGATGCTTTGTATGATAATGATAGTGATGCTAAGGCCGCTGCTCGTGCTATCGACTTGTATAAAGCTGATAAGGGTATTAAGACTAAAAAAGCTACATCAGATAAGGGTGCTGCTGAGAGTGTTAATGCTAGAGGAAGTCGTTCTGCACCTACAGGCGAAAGCAAAGATGGTGTTTTTTATGAGTCACAGGTAAATAAAATGTCTACCTTTGAATATGAAAAAAATCAAGAAGCTATTGCTAAAGCATTACAATCAGGTAAGTTTGTATACGATATTAGCGGTAGTGCTCGTTAAGTATTGACAAACCTGAAACAACTGGTATAACTTTAACAGAGCGAAGAGGGTAGCTCCCCTGACTGTGCTAACTCACAGCCTAGCTCTTTATATCTAGTTAGGGATGGTATGGAAAATTGTAAGACTTGTTGTGTCTGTGGAATATCTAAACTATATTCTGATTTTTACAATAGAAGAAATGATTGTAAAAAATGTGTAATAGACAGGTCGGCTAGAAATAGTATTTCTTATGTGCCTTTACATGAAAGAGATATTATTTCTAGGTTTAAGAATCTTTGCACTAAAGCTAGATTAAGAACAAAAGAATTTAATCTTATAGATGCTGATTTATTAGATCTATGGGATAAACAAGATGGTCGATGTGCTTATACTAAATTGCCGCTGCTTGCAACAGCCAACCAATTTAATACAGTAAGTCTCGACAGAGTAGATAGCAGTAAAGGTTATGTTGTTGGAAACATTCAACTAGTCTGTTCAGCTATCAATAAGATGAAACAAGAGTACATTGAAGAGATGTTTCTTTTGTTTTGTCTGCTAGTAACGCAAAACAATAAACTGTCAGAATCACCTGAAAGTTTGTTAGCCCGTTATGTTCCACTAGGCATGGTGGACAAATAATGTACCTAACAAATTCAGCCTCTGTAGTAATGTTGAGCGTATTTAATTATATGCCTAACACATATCTAGGAGGATATTAATATGGCCTTTCCAAAAGCCGTTGGCTATGGTAACCTGCCGAATGGAAACTTCAGTCCGGTTATCTATTCCAAGCAAGTACAACTTGCATTCCGTAAAGCGTCTACTGTTGAAGACATCACCAATAATGATTACTTTGGTGAAATCGCAAACATGGGCGACAGTGTCAAAATCATTAAAGAACCTGAAGTGTCTGTTCAAAGCTACGCCCGTGGCACACAGATCACTGCTCAAGATCTGAATGATGAAGACTTCACTTTGGTTGTTGACCAAGCTAACTACTACGCTTTCAAGATTGATGACATCGAAGCAGCTCACTCACATGTGAACTTCATGCAGATGGCTTCTGATCGTGCAGCGTATCGTTTGCGTGATCAGTATGACCAAGATGTATTGGGTTATCTCTCTGGCTTCTCACAAGCTACTAAGCATGCAAATGCTGGTACAGCTCGTACAACTTATCCCGGAACTAAAGCTTTGACTGAAGCTGGTTCTGATGAGTTGTTGAGCACTATGAAGCTGATCAAGAGTAGCTTTGGTAACATCACTACAGCTTCTGCTGGTGATCATTCCATTCCTTTGGCTCCTCGCCTCCCCGGTGCAACAACTTTCCCTACTGCTACAGCTTCACCTTTAGCTGTTATTGCTCGTATGGGTCGCTTGTTGGATCAACAGTTTGTTGATTCCGCTGGTCGTTGGTTGGTGGTTGATCCTGTGTTCATCGAAATGTTGAAGGACGAAGACAGCCGTTTGTTGAGTAGTGACTTTGGTGGTTCTGGTTTGCAGAACGGCTTGGTCATTAACAACTTGCATGGCTTCCGTGTTTATGTTTCTAACAACCTGCCAAAAATTGGTACTGGTGCTGGTACTTCAGGTACTGCTAACCAGAACTCCAACTATGGTGTGATTGTTGGTGGTCATGACTCTGCTGTTGCAACTGCTCAGCAAATCACTAAGACCGAGACATATCGTGATCCAGACAGCTTTGCTGACATCGTGCGTGGTATGCATCTTTATGGTCGCAAAATTTTGCGCCCTGAAGGTATTGTCACTGCTAAATACAACGCTGCTTAAGGAGAAACTAAATGGCAACTATTACTACTCTCTCGAATGCCGTTGGCGCTGGTACACAACCAAGCCGTGCTCTTCGCAACATGCCTTATGTTGTGGAAAACACAATTAACTTTGCTAGTGCTGTAACAGCTAAAGGTTCTGCCTTGGCTGCTGCTGACGTTATCGAAGCTCTTCAGATTCCCGCACAATCTATTGTGTTGGCTGCTGGTTTTGAAGTCATCAGTGCTGTAACAGGTAGCTGTACAGTGAGCTTGGGTGTTACTGGTGTAACAGCCGCTGCTTATGTGTCTGCCTTTGGTGTGACTGGTTCTCTTGCTGTGGGTGATTATGCAACACCAGCCACTGCCGGATATCCTATCGTAACCAAATCTGCTGATACATTGGACTTGCTGTTGGTTACTGAAACCACTACATTGAGCGCTGGTTCCATCCGTGTCTTTGCTGTCATCGTTGATGCACAAGATCGTGTTGGTCCTGCTTCTGTGGACCGTGAGCAACTGGCCTAATAGCTAGTTGATGTGGGAGGGGCTTAATCGCCTCTCCCATTTCTGTATGCTCTATTAGAGAGCGTTTTTAAAACTAAGAGGATTCTCTAATGGCTATTACTTCTGCCCTTTGCACAAGCTTTAAAAAAGAATTGCTTGAGCGTAAACATGACTTTAATACTACAAGCGGTCATACATTTAAGATTGCTTTGTATACGTCTTCGGCTACCCTTGGTGCTACAACCACAGCTTATACAACCTCTAACGAAGTTGTAGGTACTGGTTACACTGCTGGTGGTACTACTTTAACAAACATTGATCCTACTAGCAGTGGCACTACAGCATTCATTGACTTTGCTGATGCCACTTGGTCTAGTGCAACCATCACCGCTGCTGGTGCTTTGATTTATAACACAACCACTGATGGTGGTACAGGTACAACTAATGCTGTAGCTGTCATCTCTTTTGGTGGTGATAAAACATCTACCAACGGTGATTTTGTAATTCAATTCCCTACAGCAGACGCAAGCAACGCTATTGTTCGTATCGCATAAGGAGTCGTAGGTTATGGCTACGACAACCCGGTCAGGGGCAATATATGGCATTGGCACATACGGGACTTCTCGTTATGGTAAAAGCAATGTTGCATATGTTCCAGATGGGGTGCAAGGAGCAGCAACATCTGATAGTGGTGTTGTTATCAGTGGTGATGCTAATCATGTAGTTGTTAGCTTAGTTGCTGCAGGTGCTGTTGGTGATGTAGGTGTTGTTGGTGTAGCAGTTACTAGCCTAGTTGGTGTATCTGCTACTGGATACGTTAATGATGGCGTATCGTTTAGCTTAACATGTAGATTTGAAATTGGTAGCGTTAGTGCTACAAGCAGCGTAGGTAGTGTTACTGTTGTTGCCAAAGCAGTTACTAGTTTAACTGGTGTAGAGACACAAGGTAGTGTTGGTAGTGTTGATGTAGTTGCTAAAGCAGTTACATTACTAACAGGTGTATCAGCTACTACAGCTATAGGTGCTGTAGAAGTTAGATCAATTAATAGAATTCCTGTAGATGGAATTGAAGCAACAGCATCAGTAGGTAGTGTTGTTGTAGTGGCAAAAGCCGCAACAAATTTGATTGGTATTGAGGGTATAACTAGTCTAGGGGTTGTCTCTACACTAGCTAAAGCCTTAGTAGTCACATCTGGTTTAGAAGCTACAACAGCTATTGGTGATGTTGTTGCAGCTAATAATGCTATACCAACCCTTGATGGTGTGGAAGCTACAGGTGCTATAGGTACAGTTGCTGTTACAGTGACAGTGTTTGATTACGCTGCTGTAGCAAATCTTTATGATAGAAAACGCACTGTGTATGTTGAGAGACAAAGCACAGATAAAGAAAGAACAGTGTTGGTGTTAGCGGAGTCTCGTAGGGTATATGTTGATAGATATCCTACAGTGTATGACAGAACATCTTATGTGGCTACAGAGCCTAGACAGGTATATACAAATAGAAAATCCACTTCTGCTGAAAGAAGTGCTTTAGTGGAGTAGGAGTTTAATAATGTCTTTTCGTTGGCCCAATAAAGATCCTGATGAAATTTTAGACTATAGTGTAGACTGGTCTAGATTTTTAGATACAGCAACTATTAGTAGTTGTGTTTGGTATGTTGATAATAGCTCCGGTGTAAAGACAGCCATTACAGCAGGTAATACAGTTAATGGTATTCAGAATGCAGAACAAACTATCTCTGGTAGTATTACTACAATCAATCTTGGATTAGGTACTAACAATACTGAGTATAAGTTCTATTGTAGAATTACAGATAACAGTGGTAATGTAGCTGAGCGAGTAATTCGTTTGCGTATTAAGGAACAATAAGAATGGCATACAATTATCTTGGACTGACTAACGAAGTTAATAGAAGGCTTAATGAAGTTGAGCTTACTTCTTCAAACTTTGCTACTGCTACTGGTTTCTATGCACACATCAAAGACGCTGTGAATGCTTCTATTAGAGATATCAATCATACTCACTATGAGTGGCCTTTCAATCATATACTTGCTCAAGAAACTTTAACAGTAGGAACAACTAGATATGCTTTCCCCACAGATGCTAGTACTGTTGACTTTGATAGTTTTCGCATAAGAGAAAATGCTACACTTTCCAATGCAACTGTTAGACTCACTGTTATTACATATGATGACTACTTACAAAGATTTGTAAATCAGGAATATTCTGCAGATAGTTCTAAGAGAAATGTTCCTTCTTATATATTTCAAGCCCCAAGTTTAGAATGGGGTGTTGTTCCTGCTCCTAATCAAGCATATGAAATTGATTATGAATACTATAGAATTCCTGTAGATCTTGTAAGTTCTACAGATGTTCCATCTATTCCAGAAAGATTTAAACAAGTAATTCTTGATGGTGCTATGTATCATGCTTATATGTTTAGAAGCAATGAACAAGCAGCTACGCTTGCTAAGACTAAATTTGATGAGGGTATTAAGAAGATGAGAATTCTTCTTATCAATAGATATGTGTATATGCAGTCTACTGCACTCACACAATCATCGTCTTTTGGTGGCTTTGGTGATAGGGTTAAATAATGGATGGATGGCAAACATATCCATTTGAATTCCGTGGTGGATTGATTTCAAATCTATCGCCTCTTCAACAAGGAACACAAGCTCCCGGTAGTGGAAGACTCATGAAGAATTTCGAGCCTTCTATTGATGGGGGCTATATGCGTATTGAAGGCTATAACAAATATGATAGCACTTTTGTTCCTGCTTATGGTGAGCCTAAAGTGCAGGGTAGTGGTCAGACTGGAACTACTTTAATAATCTCAAACATTCTCACTACCCCTATTGCGGGAGACACATTCACCATTGCTGGTGTGACAGGTACATACACCATTGCTGCTGCTGGTGTTTCATACAACTCAACTTATAAAGTTGCCACTGTCACATTAACCACTTCTATGGCTTCTAGCCCAGCAGATAAAGCAGCCATTACATTTACATCTCATACTGGACTGGTTAAAGGTATTTCAGCATGGAATGCTAAAGTTGTTTCTGTTAGAAACGCTGACATCTACACAACCACTGGCACAGGCTTTACTAAGATAAGTAAGCCTTACTATGGCACAGTGCTTGTTAATGGTGGAAGTCAGACAGGAAGTACTATTGCTATAGATGGTCTGATTAAAGCTCCTCAAGTTGGAGACACATTTAGTATTGCTGGTGTTCAGAAAGTGTACACAGTATTAACTGTTCCAACTGTTACTTCCACTGCAGCCACTGTCTCTATAAATCCAGCACTAGCTTCTAGTCCTGCCGATAATGCTGCCATCACTTGGCTATCTGCTGATAGGGCCAGTAATTCCAAGACACGATTTAGTAAGTATAGACTAAATAGCACTGAAAAAATTGTAGGGACGGATGGAACTAATTATCCATTCATTTATGATGGCACTACATTTAAAGTGTTATCAGACAAGACAACAGATATATTAGGTGCTCAATTTGTTATTAGTCATAAGAATCAATTGTTCTTTGCTAAAAATGAAAACATTATATTCACTGCACCATATACCGATGATGATTTCACTGCTGCTGCTGGCTCTGGCATCATTAATGTTGGTGGAGTTATTACAGGAATTATTGTCTTTAGAGAAACACTAATAATCTTTACAGAGAAAACTATTAGTCAGCTTACTGGTACAACCATACAAGACTTCTCTCTACAGCCCATCACTAAAAATGTAGGGTGTGTAGCTTCTGACACCATACAAGAAGTTGGTGGTGATGTTATGTTCTTAGGTCCAGACGGCTTAAGACTATTGGGAGCTACTGATCGTATTGAAGACTTTAACTTAGGTGTGGTATCTAAGTCTGTTCAAGCTGAAATGACTTCTTTGATTAGTGGTAATACAACTTTTACTAGTTGTGTTATTAAACAGAAGTCGCAATATAGAATATTTGGGTATAATGAAAATATTACTTCAGCCAATGCTAAAGGAATATTAGGTACACAGATGACTGGGGAAGCTTCTGGTGGTCTAGCATGGGCTGAACTAGTTGGATTTAAATGCTACGTTGCTGATGGTGATTATAAAAATCAAACAGAAACCATTGTATTTGCTAATAATGATGGATATGTTTATCAAATGGAGCAGGGCAACAGTTTTGATGGTTCAAATATTGTAGCTTCTTTTGCCACTCCATATGTCCCTATCAATGATTTTAGAGTTAGAAAGACTTTTTATAAGCTTTACCTATATACAGATCCACAAGGATCTGTTACAACCTCAGTGAATTTAAAGCTTGATTTTGATGATCAAGGTTCTATTCAGCCATCAACAATTGTGCTGTCTAATAGCGCAGGTAGTGTAGGTTTTTATGGTAGCAGTGGTGCTAAGTATGGCACAACTGTTTATGGTGATAAATTAAAGAAGCAATTTCAAACACAAGTAATTGGTTCTGGATTTTCTGTATCGTTACAGTTTGTTTCTGATAGTCAAGATCCTCCATTTTCTCTGGACGCTGCAACGCTAGAGTATGCTACACATGATAGAAGATAAGGAATAGTTATGACGGGATATGTTCGTAAAGACACTACTAACAACATTGCTGATGGTAATGTAATTAATGCTGCCGACTTAGATGCTGAGTTTGATGGTGTACAAGCTGCGTTTAACGCTTCTACAGGACATAAACATGATGGCACAGCTAGTGAGGGAGCAACAATTAATGCTCTTGGTCCTACACAAGATGTAACTATTTCTGCCATTTTGCTGGCTCCTAAAACTACAAACACTGTAGACATTGGTAGCAGCGCTTTAAAATTTAAAGACTTGTTCTTGGCAGGTAATGCTAGCATTGGTGGAACATTGGCTGTCACTGGTGTGGCTACGCTGACAGCACAGCCTATATTGTCTAGCCTTACAGCAAGCAGAGCTGTGTTTACTGATGGCTCTAAAGGGCTAGTAAGCAATGCCATCACTGGCACTGGCAATGTTGTTATGTCTGCTAGTCCTACACTTACTGGCACTGTTGCTGGCGCAAGCTTGTCGCTAAGTTCATTGACTTCTGGTCGCGTCCCTTACGCCACAACAAGTGGCTTGCTGACTGACTCTGCCAACCTTTTGTACTCTGGTACTGACCTGACTGTTTATGGTCTTACAGTAGGCCGTGGTGCAGGTGCTGTGTCTACCAATACTGCGGTGGGTGCTAGTGCTTTGTCAAACAACACTACGGGCTTTAACAACACGGCTATTGGTATTCAGTCGGGTTTTACAAATACCACAGGCACTCGCGCAACATTTGTTGGCTATCAAGCTGGATATACAAACAACGCAGATTACAACACCGCTATTGGCTGGTCTGCCCTTTATGCAAATACATCAGGGCAGTTAAACTCCGCTGTTGGCGATGGCGCTTTGCAAAACAACACAACGGGTTCTGAGAACGCATCTGTTGGTCAAGGCTCTTTGACGCTTAACACGACTGGTTCCTACAATACTGCGCTTGGTCGTTCTGCACTTCGCTCCAACACCACAGCATCTAACAACACCGCTGTAGGTTACAAAGCAGGATACACAAACACCACTGGCGCGTACAACACTTTTGTTGGCGGTATAGATGTTACTTATGGTGGTGCGGCTGGATACTCAAATACAACAGGCTCTTACAACACAGCTTTGGGTAATGGCGCTTTATTGAGTAACACTACCGCCAATGACAATGTTTCAGTTGGTTATCAGTCAATGACTTTTAATACAACTGGCGCGTCCAATGTGGCTCTTGGTAGGCAAGCGCTTTACTCAAACACCACAGCATCTAACAATACTGCTGTAGGTTATCAGGCTGGGTATAGTAATACTACTGGTGCGGCAAATGCTGTTTTTGGTTATCGGGCACTGTACACAAATACAACTGGCTACAACAATACTGCTATTGGGTATAACGCTCTTTATCTTAACACTACTGGCGGTGAAAACACGGCTGTAGGTTTGCAAGTGCTTTACTCCAATACAACGGGGCTTTATAACATTGCGGTGGGGTATGCCACGCTATACAACAATACAACTGCAAGTTTCAATACCGCTTTAGGACATTCTGCATTAAATGCTAACACCACAGGCGCAAACAACACTGCTATTGGCTATCAATCTGGATACAGTTTAACTGGAACTAATAATACTTTTGGTGGTGCTTATTCTGGTTCAAATCTTACAACTGGAACTAACAATACTGGTTGGGGTCATGGAACTATTGGTAATGCAACTGCTTCTACAGGA
>Ga0209598_10000144_pt1 | contig 54634 bp, 39 predicted proteins | sample M_140807_EF_Meta_FD_187317 | JGI IMG/M metagenome (GOLD analysis project Ga0209598, IMG submission 187317) | Freshwater microbial communities from Lake Montjoie, Canada to study carbon cycling - M_140807_EF_MetaG (SPAdes) (version 2) | ecosystem: Environmental > Aquatic > Freshwater > Lake... | reverse complement strand
GAAGCGGTAGTCGATCCGGAGCTTGTATCGGGAAAACGGCTCGGCGAAGAACAGGTGGCCGAACTTCTCCCCGAAGGTCGGATACTTGGCCGGGTCGTAGACGACCTTGAGGACACCATCCTCGACGCGGAAGGTGTCGCCGTAGTTGTCCCCGAGCGCCTCTCCGCGGATCTTCGGCGTCCACCCCGTCAGGTCCTTGCCGTTGAACAGCGGCCGCCAAGCCGGCTCCTCGGCGTGGGTGATGCCCGGGGCGACGGCCCCGACACTCGCCACGAGGGCCAGGATCAGACCCGCCATCCGGCGGGCGAAGGGGGACCGACTCGATCGCGACATCGTCAGGCTCCAGGCGGGAGGGAGAACCGGGGCGCGCCGCTCGGCCCCCCGACCCTCCCAGCATACCCGACCCTCCCAGCATACCCGGCCAACCGGCAGGGCACGGCCCTCGCTCCCCCGCTGTGGGAATGAGGGACATCGTCCGTCGGCCGTCGGCCCTCGGGGCTGGCGCGCCGTCGACAGGCGGGTTGCGAAACCCACCAGACCCGGTAAAAAACGAGGAGCTTGCCCCCGATTCGAGGAGTGCACGATGTCGCTGCGTGGGTTGTTCGTTCCGCTCTGCTTTCTGGCGTTCGCGCTGACGACCTTCGGCAGCGTCACGGCAGCGCCGTTTGACGTCTATTACCGCCCTTCCGACCGGGCGGATTGGATCCTCTACGGCGGGCGCGAATCGCGGGCCGGCGCGGAGGCCGCCGCCACGGAGCTGGCCAAGTCATCAGGCTTCGAGACGAAGGTCTTCGCACAAGGAGAACCGATCGGACGGCCCGCCGTCGGCCCCCGCATGACCGAGTCGATCGCCGTCGGCGGCACAAGCTACGTCCGACGCCCAGGCCTCGGCTATGTCCCCGGCTGGCACCGCTGGGGGGGCGGCTGGGGTGGGGGCTATGGCGGCTACGGAGGCAGCTCGAGCGACCACCACCACTCCTCCCATCATCATTCCCACGAACACCACTCCTCCCACCATTCGGCTCACCACGCCACCGCCCATCCCTCCCATTCGGCAGCGCATGCCGGTGGTCGTGGCGGCGTCCCCGGCCACCACGCGGCTGCGCATCACGCCCACTCGCATTCCCACAGCCGCTCCCACCATTCGCACTCGCACGGAGGGCATCACAAGTGATCCGCTTTCCCTCTTCGAAGCCGGGCCTCTCGCTACTCGTTCTGCTCGCCCCACTTGCCAGCCCACTTGCCAACCCGCTCCCCGCAGCCGAACTTCCCGAAGCGAAGCTCGCCGAGATTCGCCGCCTGGCGACGGCCGAGGCCCCGCAGGAGGCGCTCCCGGCGCTCGTGACCGCGATTGGCATGAACGACGTTCGCGGGCAGCTCACCGCGGCGCTGGCGATCGCGGCCCTCGCCGATCGCTCACCGGCCGATGACGATGCGCCCCCCGCCGACTTCGCCCCGGCGGTCGCGGCGATGATCCCGCTCTTGGCTTCCGAGGATGTCGGACTGGTCCGCGCCGTGGCCACGGCCATCGGCGCCATCGGTCCGGCGGGGAACGACGACCTCGCCGACGACGCGGTCGACGCCCTTTCCCGCGCAGCGACGCGCGTCAAGGATGCGGAGACGCGGGCGAGCTGCCTCGTGGCGCTGGCTGACTACGGGCCGGCGGCCCGCGGGGCGGTGCCGGTGGTGGCGAAGTACCTCCGGGCCAAGACGCCGCTCGTCCGCGAGACCGCCGCGGCGACGCTCGCCGCGATCGGCCCGGAGAGCCGGGGGGCGACCGGTGAGCTCGCCCGACTCCTCGGCGACGATCATCCCCTCGTGCGGGCCGCCGCCGCCGCCGCGCTCGCGGCCATCGGGCCAGACGCGCGCAACGCGACCGCGGCCCTGGCGCGACTTCTCACCGACGCCGACGCGATGGTCCGGGGCGGCGCCGCTCGGGCCCTGGCGGCGATCGGACCGGAGGCGGCGGCCGCCACCGGAGCCATCGTCGTGGCCCTCGCCCGCGAAGCCGATGGCGATGTCGCCCTCGGCCTTGTCGATGCCTGCGGCGAGATCGGTCCGGCGGCCATACCGGCCGCCCCGACGCTCGTCGGCCTCCTGGAAAATGCCGACGCCGAAATGCGCGAAGCTGCCGCCAGCGCCCTCGGTGGGCTTGGCGTTGCAGCGGCCCCCACTGCTGCCGCCCCCTTGGAAAAGCTCCTCGACGACGCCGATCCGTTCGTGCGCGTCGCGGCAGCCGGCGCGAGGATCCGCCTCGAGCGGCGGGGCCCGCGCGAACGCGGCGTGCTCGCGACGGCCCTGCGTGCCGACGACGAGGATCTCCAAGCCGCAGCCGCCGAGGTGATCGGCGACTGGGGCGACGGGGCCTCGGGGTTTGCCGCCGAACTCGCCAGAGTCGCCTCGGTCGCCAAGGCCCCGCACACCCGCGTCGCCGCCGTTACGGCGATCGGTGACATCGCCGCCACCGATCAGGCTGCCGCCCTCGGCAAAGCCCTCGACGACGACGACGCCGACGTCCGCCATGCCGCGGCCTACAGCATCGCCGAAATCCCCGACGTGGCACCCGCGGTCGAAGCGGCCCTTGTGGCCGCGGCCGACGATGACGATGTCCGCGTGCGAATGGAGATCGCCCCGGTCCTGGCCCGCCTCGGCACGCCGGCAGCGAAGAAAGCCCTTCGGTCCCTCGCCGAAGATGAGGATGAAAACGTCGCCGACGTGGCGAAGGAATCGATGACGGGAAAGAGCGAAGCAAGCAACTGACTCACCCCCGCTTACCCCGACGTTCGAGGAGCCCGAGCGCCGTAACGGCCATTGTGACAGCCCCCGCCAGTCCCGTCGGGTCGAGTTCCGGGACGCTCGAGATATAGCCCTTGAGGAACAGGATCCCGCCGGAGGCATTCGGCCCCGAGTTCGACGTGAACGACAGCGTGTTCATGTCGGTCCAGAGTCCCGTGCCGGGATCGAGGTAAAACGAGAGTCCCGCGTTGACCGAGAGGTAGCCGTTGATCCCCGATCCGCCGATCGTGACCGGGGCCGCCCCGAGGATCGGCGCGCCGTTTTGCTCGTACTGAAGTTCCACGGCGTAGGAATGCCCGCCGTCGAGCAGGACGGCAGACGGGAGCGTGCCGAGGAAGAAGCCGATGGACTCGTTCGTGAAGGTGGCAGTCTCGACGAGCGCCCCGAAGGCCTGAGCGATGGTGTTCCACTCGTAGATCGATGCGGTGACGCTCACGCCGCCGATCTGTGTCGCGAGGCCGAGCCCGGCCAGCAACGCATCACTCCCCGGCGTGAGTATCGAGAGCGCCGTCGACGCGTTCAGCGGTGCCATGCCGGTCGGGCTGCCGATCCATCCGGGCTGGTCGGTGGCCGTCGGGTCGACGACCTCAAAGTTGCTCGCGTACTCCATCGGCCCTAGTTCGTTCTGCAGCACCGTCTGCGACCAGCCCGTCATCGACGCCAGTTGAAAGGAAGCCACGCCCGAGCGGCCGATGACGGCGTCGTCGTACGAGGCCCAGAACGTGCCGTCGGAGTAGTTGGCGGGAGTGTTCGTGTAGAAACTCGTGCCCCAACTGTTCTGCACGAGCCAGGCGCCCGTGGTCGTCGTGCCGCCCGAGGTGATCTGCTTGCTATCGTCCCAGCCGATGATCGCCACCTCGTGGTCGCTGTTCCCCGGTGCGGCGTAGGGATTTACGTAGTCGATCGTGTTCAAGACCGGCGTGCCGGGCTGGTTGCCGACCGAGATGAAGTTGCCATTCGCGTTCATCGACGTGGTCACCGCGCCGCTGGCGAGGATCGCCGCCTTGACGGCCTGCACCTGGGGGTCGGCCGCACCGAGCGTGAAGGAGTACGTCAGATAGTGCTGCCCGTCGATTTTCACCGTGCCGGTGGGGTTGGGAAGCCCGACGTTGTTCGAGAAGCCCTGGTCGAGGATCGTCACGTTCGTCACGCGCCACGCCGTCGACTGGTTCACCGGCGGCAGGAGCGGCGTGATCGGATTGGGGGTGAAGTCGGCGTCGTTGCCGGTGTAGCTGGAGATCACGGCGGGAAAGATGTTGGCCAAATCGGCGGCATTCGAGACCGGACCTCCGCCGAAGGTCGTCACGTGCGTGGCCGGGTCGCGAATTCCGGGGATCGTCCACTGTCCCGCGCCACGCGTCGTGTAACCGAGGGCCATGTATTCCCAACCGCCCCAGTTGGACCCGTTGCCGAAGGCCGAGCCCGGCACGATCTGGTTCGGATTGCCGTTGGCCGTCGACAGATGCCAGCTCGACACCTCCGGAGCCGGCGGTGCCGACGATGTGGACAGATAGCCGCTCTTGATGAGGTTGGAGTCCATGGCCGTCGCCGAGGCGAAGGTCCAACAATCCTCTGCCGTCCCCTGGTTTTGGATCGACGACACCCATGCCACGGAGCCGCCGAGCGTGGAAACGCTGCGGAGGTCGTAGCTCGCGGGAAGTCCTTCGCCACGGGACGAAGCGGCGGAAACGAGCAGGGGAATCGCAATCAGAGCGTGCGACAAGAAGCGGCGGCATGACGGCACGGGAGAACTCCTTACGGCATGGCGGGAAAGCCACGAACCGGCGGAGCCCGAACGTCAGAGCGATAGCCGCCGTTTCGTTTCGGCAGAAGCTAGCGAAGCGGGTCTGCAACCGGCAAGTCCGGCCGCACCCTCAAGCCCGCCTCGGCGGGGCGAGGCTGACGGTGACGGTCTTTGTCTCGAGGTAGGGGTCGAGGCCCCGCTCGCCGAGCTCGCGGCCGAAGCCCGATTGCTTGAAGCCGCCGAACGGGGCGGCGGCGTCGAAGACGTCGTAGCAGTTCACCCACACCGTCCCCGCCCGGAGCCGGCGGGCGACGTCGTGCGCCCGGGCCACGTCGCGCGTCCAGATTGCCGCGGCGAGGCCGAAGTCGGTGGCGTTGGCGCGGCGAACGAGCTCGTCGGTATCTTTGAAGCGGAGCACCGAGAGGACGGGGCCGAAGATCTCCTCGCGGGCGATCGACATCGTGTCGCTGACATTCGTAAACACCGTCGGCTCGATGAAGAAGCCCTTCGTGCCGTGCCGCTTCCCGCCGGTGGCACACGTCGCCCCCTCGCGCTTCCCGGCTTCGATGTAGCCGAGAATCTTGTCGAACTGCGCCTGGTCGACCTGCGGCCCCTGCTCGGTGTCGGGATGAAACGGATCACCGACGCGCCGCTGCCGCGACAGCTCCACGACGCGCTCCACGAAGGCATCGTGGATCGAGTCCTCGACGAACAGCCGCGACCCGGCGCAGCAGCACTGCCCCTGGTTGAGATGGATGCCGAGGTGCGCTCCCGCCACCGCCGCATCGAGATCGGCATCAGCAAAGACGATGTTGGGGCTTTTCCCCCCGAGCTCGAACGTCAGCCGCTTGAGGCTCGTTGCCGCCTGCCGCATGATGATCCGCGCCGTCTCACCGGAGCCGGTGAAGGCGATCTTGTCGATGCCCGGATGGTTGACAAGCGCCGCCCCGGCCGTCGGCCCGTAGCCGGGAACGACATTGATCACACCGTCGGGGATCCCAGCTTTCTGCGCGAGCCGCGCCAGGCGCAGGCAGGTCAGCGGCGTCTGCTCGGCCGGCTTGATCACGATCGTGCAACCGGCGGCAAGCGCCGGCCCCCACTTCCAGGCCACCATCAGGATCGGGAAGTTCCACGGGATCACCTGCCCCACCACCCCCACCGGCTCGCGGCGGGTGTAGCAGTGGTAGTTGCCGTTGATGGGGATCGTCGCGCCCTGGATCTTGTCGGCCCAGCCGGCGTAGTAGCGGAGGCACTGCACGGCCAGCGGGATGTCGATGGCCCGCGCGTCGGCGACCGGCTTGCCGTTGTCGAGGGACTCAAGCGCCGCGAGATCATCGATCTCGGCCTCGATCAGGTCGCATAGCCGGTGCATGAGCCGGCCGCGTTCGCGGGCATCCAGGCGCGGCCAGGGGCCCTCGTCGAAGGCGGCCCGGGCGGCTTTCACGGCAGCGTCGATGTCGGCGGCATCCCCTTCGGCAACGTCGGCGATCGGCTCTTCGGTGGCGGGATTGACGGTGGCGAAGGTCCGGCCGCTACGGGCGGGAACCCACTGCCCGGCGATAAAAAGCTGCGACTGGCGAATCTGGGCGGGCCCGGAGGGCCGATGAGCGGGAGGAGTGGCGGTGGCCATGGGGCGATCTCCTGGGGGTGGATTCCCTGAAAAGTTGCCCTCGTCAGGCTACCTGCTGTAGGATCAGAGCGACAACATTCGGGGCAGCATGCGTCATGCTGCCGGTGCAGGCTTTCCCCGGCCAGAGTGCCGGGGGAATCGTTTCCAGATCGTATCCAGGAGAATCGAACTGATGCGCAAGGCTTTCTTGATGGCGGTGGCGCTGGTGCTCGGCGTCGCCGTGACGGCTTCGGCCGAGGTGACCAGCGGCCCGCAGGTCGGTGATTCGGTCGGCGCGTTCACGGTGACGAAGGTCGCCGGCAATGCCGACGACGGTGTCGAGGCGGGCAAGAGCCTCTGCTACCGCTGCAAGATGGGCGCCCGACCGGTCGTGATGGTGTTTGCCCGCACGGCCGACCCGAAGCTCGCCAAGCTGCTGAAGAAGATCGAGGAAGAGGTCGAGGAGCACCAGTCGGAGAAGCTCACGAGCTTCGTCAACATGATCGGTGGCGATGCCGACAGCCTGAAGAAGGCGGCGGCCGAGTTCGTGAAGACGAACGATCTCAAGCGGATCGCCTTCGTTGTCCCCGATGACGCGAAGAACGGCCCCGAGGACTTCAAGATCGCCTCCGACGCCGACGTCACGGTCGTCTGCTACAAGAATGGCAAGGTTCAGACCAACCACGCCTTCTCGAAGGGTCAGCTCGACGACGCCAGCATCGACGCGGTCGTGAAGGCCTCGTGCGCCCTGGTCGAGTGAGGCAGCTTTGCCTCGGTTGATCGATCGAGTCAGCCGCGAATCCAAGGACGGCCCGGGAGACCTTCTCCCGGGCCGTTTTTTTGCGCGCCAGGCCTGCCCCCCAGGCTTTTTTCCCACCCCTCCCCCCCATGACGCATCCCCGATCGGCGGGTATAGTTGGGACAGTTCCCCTCCGGGCGAGTCCCGGGTGGGTTCCGCAGGGCAGCGTAGCTCAGTTGGTTAGAGCACCGGCTTCATAAGCCGGGTGTCGCCGGTTCAAGTCCGGCCGCTGCTAGTTTCAGGATGGAACGGGCTGTTCTCTGTCAGCCAGCCGGGCGGAGGAACGTCTCCGTCGTCGGGGAAAACGGCAACAGCGATCCCATCAAGAGGCCTGCCGCCAGGCCGCCGATGTGGCAGGCGTTGTCAATGTTCGGAATGAAAAGGCCGATCGCCAGGTTGATCACGACCGTCAGGCCGATACCGGTGGTCAAGTGACGGCGCACGACCGGGGGGAGGCGACCCCACGCGCGGATGCCTGTCGCCAGCAACACGCCAGCGAGCCCGAGAACGCCTCCGCTGGCGCCGATGCTGGGCCGCGGTTCGGCGACCAGGCTGGCGACAGAACCGGCCACGCCGCAGCCCAGGAACAGGAGCACCATCCTTCCCGGCCCGAAGAGATTGGCTACCTGCAATCCGAGGATCAGAAACAACAACACGTTCATGCCCAGATGCATGAAATTGGCATGGAGGAAGATCGGCGTCACGAGGCGCCAGATCTCCCCCGCGAAGATCCGCTCATTGACCTTGGCGAAGAGTTCCACGAGCCGCTCGTTGCCGATGGCCAGACCGACGAGCGATGGCCCGAGGAGCGCCAGCATCGAGCCATACACGGTCCATGTGACGGAGCGATTTTCCCCCCCCAGGTGCGTCGCAAGGAGCCTGTCATCCCGGCCGGGGACCGCCTCCACCAGCGCGTCGGACCGGCCCAGCTGTTGCAGGCGCTGGCGCCGACGAACGGTTTGCACAAGCGGAACGACGAGATTCATCACAAGTACAACGATGATGAGCAGGAGGACTTGGAACTCGCCGTTCTCCATTCCATCGGCCCACCATTTCCGCACACTCGAGCCGATGAAGATAAGAAAGGGCAGCCCGAAGAACATCGACCCGATCGTGAGGGCCCGCCCATTACGCCGCAACCAATACTCCTGCCTTTCGGCCAGGGCACGGGCAATCTCGGGAACGGCATAGAGGTCGATCGGATTGCCAGGTTGGAGGCCATCGATCTCGTCGATCGTCGAGAGTTTGTCGGCCGCGGCGAGCGTCACGAGGTCGGCGAGCGAGCCGACGTGATACACGATCTTCCCGCTACGGATGACGCGTATGGGGAGGGGAATCTCCGGGTCCGGACGGGCACCCTGGTCATCGGCCATGGCTGCTCCTCTCGTGGCTCCCGACGCGGAGGCGGAATCGCCGCCGCCGACGAGGAACCAATCGCCATTCATTTCGCGATGACGCGGTGATTTCCCCACCACAGGTGCGTCGCAAGGAGCCTGTCACTCCGGCCGGGGGCCGCCTCCAGCGAGTGCCAGGCGCAGCTGTTGCAAGCGAGAGCGGTGAGAAGCGAGTTCCACGAAAAACGGAACGCTTGAACTTCCAAAAATAGCGACGTACAAAAGGTCGGATGTGAAGTCGCCTATACGGGCCCCCCAACTAAAGGCGAGCGTGGCCCCGACGAGCAACCCGAGGAAGATCCAACCGATCATGATGGGACGCCCCATGTGCCGCCACCAGCCCTCCTCCAAGACCAAGGCATGGAAGGTCTCGCGAACGGCATTGGGGTCGATCGGATTGCCAGGTTGAGGGCCAGCGATTTCGTCGCTCGGCAAGAGTTTGTTGGTCGCGGCGAGCGTCACGAGCTCGCCAAGCGAGCCGACCTGATACACGATCTGTCCGCTGCGGATGACGCGTATGGGGAGAGGAATCTCCGGGCTCAAACGGGCACCTTGGTCATCGGCCATGGCTGCTCCTCTGGTGAACCCCGACGCGGAGGCGGAATCTACACAACCAAATCGTAGCCAAGCGCGATGACGATTTCGTGAGCACGTGTCTCACGTTAGAGTCACCGTCCATAGCCGGAGTTTGCCCATCTCGTTCACAACGGGCTAGGCAGCGCCAGGTGCCCAGCCCGTGGTTTTTTTGCGTTGCCCGACGACCGGGCTTGGATCACAGGCTGTAGCGCCGGCAGGCATACCAGCGGCCGTCGCGGCCTTGGGCGGTTCCTTCTTCGATCACCGCTCCGCCGTTGTTGCAGCACGACGCCAGGGCGGCAGATGGGCTGCCGCCGACGCCGACCCCTTCGAAGGTGTTGCCGTGGCTCGCGGCGTGAACCATCGAGCACGCCGCCGCCATCGATTCGGCGTGGCCTTGGGCCCCGCCGCTGGCACCAGTTCGGACGGTCGCTGTCGAGCCGGTGCCGCCGAGAATGGTCATGCTCGTCGTCGGCCTGGTCGTGGTCGTCGCCGAGCGGCGCCGGAATGGGCCGGCGTAAACCGGGCCGGCGAGCACCACCACGATCGTGGCCATCGAGATCAGAATCTTCATGTCCACCTCCTTGGGAATCGAACGTCGCTCATCGAAGGATAGCCCGGCCAATGGCACTTTCGCCAGCATTTTCCGTCCGGTGAACTGCGTATGAGCTCCGGCTGGCGCTGATTTGTGCCGGGCGGGCCAGTGGGTGGGGCAGTCCCAGTCCCCGGCGCTCCCTCGGAAGCGGTAGTTTTTCGCCCTCAGCGACATCAGCTCGGCCGTGGCGGGCAGCAAGGGCAACGCCGCCATCGCCGAGGGCAACGGCAAGCTGGTCATCACCGGGGACAATCCCTGGGCCTACCGGGGCAACCACAAGAACATGTACCAGGTGGAGCACGATGTGCTGTTCGCCAGCATTCGCAACGGCAAGCCGATCAACAACGGCGACTACGCCAGCAAGAGCAGCCTGATGGCGATCATCTCGTTCCCAGGCGGAGCCTGGGAACGTGAGCGGTTTACTTGCTCAGTTCCTCGTACATTTCCTTGGCTTTGCGGAAGGTAATCACGCCGTTCTTCACCGCCACCGCCGCGATCTCCATGTTCGGCACGCCCATGGCGAAAATGAGCAGGGCGCCGGTGGACAGCCCGAAGGTCACTCGCGCCGCCTTGATGACCTTCGGATTCACGCCTTGCTTCAGGATGTTGATCGTCTGCTCGATCTGTGCGGAATTGTCTTGCCCTTCCCGCACCTCTTCCATCAGTGTCACGACTTTCGCGATGGTGTCGTTGATGATCGGCGTCAGGTCGTTGATCTTCTGGGCGCGCTCGCGGAGCACGGGAGAACCGCTCTTGATCTCCGCCATCGCCCTGTCCCATTCCTTCAGCGCCTTGTTCAGGTCGGCGGAGGCGGAGTGCGCGTCCACCTCGGCCCCCTTGAGCTTGTTGCGGAACAGACCGAGGTCGTTGCCGCACTTCGAGAGGCTGCGCACCTCGATGGCCAGGAATTTTTCGCTGGCGGCCGCGAGGACTTCCTGGGCCGTTTTCTTGGCGGCGGCCGCCGTCTTCTTGTCGAATTCCTCGTACTGGTCGAGCAGCTTCTCCAGGTCCTTGCTCAAGCGAAGGTAAATGTCGCTGGCCGATTTCAGCGCATCCCTGATCTTGATGATCGACACCATCGCGGATTGATAAGCGCCGTAGGCGGCGACGACGGCCCCGACGCCCGACGCCGACGTGACCACGGCGGCGGCGATGCCAGTCCCCAGGCCGATCATGCCCAGGAAGATGTTGAACCCCGTCTTCCACTTGTACTTGCTGTACTCCTTGCGGGTCTTGATCAGGTCGGCCCAGACCTTGGCGGCCGCCTTGTCGGCGTCCTGCCCCGCCTTCTTGCCTTCACTTTCCAGCTTCTTCTTAAAGTTCTCGGCGATCTTGGCCGTAGCCTCTACCGCCCCGGACTTCCGCAAGGCCCGCTCCGCCTGATTGTCGTATTCCTGGAGCAGCTTGGCCATTTTGTCGCCCGCCGAGCGGAAGACGTGTTGCCCCGCATCAACCATCTTCTGTTGCAAGAGCGGGTCGTCGTCGACGACCTGGATGATGTTCTTGTCCTCCAGGGTCAGCTTGGCCTTCACGGAGCCTACCTGCGTGAGCGCCAAGGGTTGATACTTGGCCAACATCAGCTTCGACAGGTCCATTTCGCAAATGACGATTCCGGCCATGAATCCGGCTCCATTCCGCAAGGGATGAGAGAAGGGAAAAATACTGACGATCACGCGGGCAGTTAAGATTGATCGGGGGCGGCGCTCGACGGCCCGCCGTCTATTTGCTCAAAAGCGTAGCCCGGCCAATGGCACTTTCGCCAGCATTTTCCGTTCGGTGAACTGCGTATGAGCTCCGGCTGACGCTGATTTGTGCCGGGCGGGCCAGTGGGTGGGGCAGTCCCAGTCCCCGGCGTTCCCTCGCAAGCGGTAGTTTTTCACCCTCAGCGCAGACCTTCTCCGCATTCGGGAATCAGCCGGCAGGTGACGTCAGGCTCACAGCGAGTGGATGTCGATCGCAGCCAGCTCGTCGGGCGACGCCTGAAGGAGGTCCCGGTCGTCGTGCACCTGCTCGAGCTCAGTCCAGTCGGTGGGCGGCCCGCGAGCGGGAGAGAGCAGCGGCGGTTCAAGCGGTTCGCCGAGGTGGGTGAGGGGCTAACTTCACACGGGCGAAGCCATCCTGGCTTTTCCCGCTTGCGAACCTCCGGTTCGAAGGGAGCCGGCTCCTGCCGGCCGTCTACTCTGAGCCGGATGTCGCCGCCGCACGCCGGGCACTGGAGGGGAAACTTCTCCCCCACCCGCGTTATCAGCTTGGCCCAGGCAATTCGGGACGTGTCGTGGGAGCGGGGCTTTTGCTTCGCATTGGACTTTTGCTTTCTGCCGGGCCCGCGCTCGAAAATCGATCTCCACCTCACCCGGCCCCGCTTGCTCCCGGACAGGGCGCGGATCGCTGGTCGCCACCCCGCAGAGGAGGTATCAAGGGGTCTCGGAAGCGGGCTACGGCGCCCGGGGGTCACTCGAGCGGGGCATGCGCGGCGGTTGGCTCACTCGGCCGATGCACCGACGCCGGGCGTGCCACACCACGACGCGGACTCCGTCTGGCGGAAATTGTTTTGAAGCTGATGCCAAACCACCCATTCACTCACCTTGAACCGATACCCCTGCTCGTCCAGCTCGTCCAGGTCGATGTCCCTGGCGTCGAACGCGGTCTCGCAGATCGCCGCAATGGGACACAAAAGCTCCGCCGCGAACGCGCGCTGGTATTGCTGCCGGCAGGTGGCCATGTCCGTCCACGCCAGCGACTGATCCGCAGCCGTTCCCGAAAGCAGCAGATCGCCCAGGGCCCGGGCCAGTACAAAGCGCCGAGCTTCGTCCAGCTTTTTGCGGAGATCAAAGCGATATCGCCTCCCTTTTTGCGTGATCGCCAGTCCCACCCGACGGATTCCGCTTGCTGGAGCATCGCTTTGGTAAGCGTCCCAGGCGATTCCGAGCCAATCGCAAAGCGACCTCGTAATCCTACGGCGGGCCAGACGAATCCCTCGCCCGCACTTGCCAGTTCATGGGCGACCCGCCATTCAGTGGATGGCATCTTCGAGTCAGGGCAGGTCTCCCACCGCAGGCGCCACCAGGAGTACACGAGCCATTCCGCCACCGCGCCGACGGAGACGATCACGGCATCTTCGACGGCATGCGTCCTATTGTTCTCGTTGCTCGTGAGGCTCCGGTCGCCAACATGAATCGCGAAGGGCGCGCGGGTCGCGTCGGCCCAGTCGGCGTTGGCCGGGGCGTCGAGCAATTCTCCCAGCATGAATCGCAGGTCACTCAAGGCCCTTCTCCTTTCGGTATCGCTCTGGACGGTGAGCAACGAGACCTCGTTTTCAACGCGTTCTCAAGTTCAATCTCCTCTCGACGTATTCTAATTGCCCCCTGCTGCTGGTGAAACGCCACCCCTTTCGCACCACATGATCAACCGCAAGACGCTCCTCGAAGACTTGAAAAAACTTGTCAGCCGGGTGGAGGCCGATCTCCTTGCCCGCAGCGAGGACTCGACCGTGCCCGAGATCGGCGCCCGCCTCCGCAGTGAGTACGACCGGGCCCGGGCCGCCAGCCGGACCGCCGCCAATTACGAAGACTGGCGCACCGACCGGCTCACCCAAGCTGCTGTCGCCTGGGTGCTCTCGGGTGTGTTTGTCCGCTTCCTCGAAGACAACGACCTCATCGCCCCGCCGCGAATCGCTGGCCCCGGCGACCGGCTCCAGCTCGCCCGCGATTTCCACGAGCACCACTTCACCTCATTCCCCCGCGACACCGACCGCGATTTTTTGCTGGCGATCTTCGACACGCTTCAAAAGCTCCCTGGCACGGCCGACATCTTCGGGAGCCACAACGCTCTTCGCGAGATCCCCAACTGGCTCTCCGGCGACGCCGCCAAAGAGATTCTTCAGTTCTTCCAAAAGGTCGACGCCAACACCGGCACGCTCGTTCAAGACTTCACCGATCCGGCTTGGGACACCCGGTTCCTCGGCGATCTCTACCAGGATCTTTCGGCGTACGCCCGAGCTCGCTACGCGCTCCTCCAGACGCCGCACTTCGTCGAGAGCTTCATTCTCGACCGGACGCTGGAGCCGGCCCTCGATGAGTTTGGCCTGAAGAACTTCAAGATGATCGACCCGGCCTGCGGCAGCGGGCATTTTTGCATTGGGTCGTTCCCGAGAATCCTCGATCGCTGGCAGGCCGCCGAGCCGGCCACGCCCGTCCGGGAGCTCGTGCTCCGCACCTTGAAGAGCATCCACGGCGTCGATATCAATCCGTTTGCCGTGGCCATCGCCCGGTTTCGGTTGCTGCTCGTGGCGATGCGGGCTTGCGGCGTCGCGAAGCTCGCTGACGCACCGGCGTTTGAGCTCAATATCGAGTGTGGCGACTCGCTCCTCCATACGCCGCTGATTGGCGGCGTGCAGGAGCTGTTTGACAAGGGCTCGAAGGGCGACGTCGATGCAGAATGCGATCATGCCTACGCGTCGGAGGATCTGGCGGCCGTGAAGGCGATCCTGAAGCATGGGCAGTATCACGCGGTCGTCGCGAATCCGCCGTACATCACGCCGAAGGATCCCGGCCTACGGGATCGGTATCGGAAGCGGTTTGCCACCTGCCACATGAAGTACTCGCTGTCGGTCCCCTTCATGGAGCACATTTTCAAGCTCGGCGCTCCTGGGGCATTCACGGGGCAGATCACCGCCAACTCCTTCATGAAGCGGGAGTTCGGCAAGAAGCTCATCGAGCAGTTTTTCCCGGCGACCGATCTCACCCATGTCATCGACACCAGCGGGGCCTACATCCCCGGCCACGGCACGCCGACCGCGATTCTCTTCGGCCGTCGCCGGACTCCGGTCGCCGACACGGTCCGGGCCGTGATGGGTATTCGGGGTGAGCCGACCACGCCTGATGATCCCGCCAAGGGGCTCGTCTGGACAGCGATCGAAACGCAGGTCGATCAGCCCGGGTCGCAGAGTGAGTTTGTGAGCGTCGCCGATACGCCGCGACCGACGTTTCACTCGCACCCGTGGAGCATTGGCGGGGGCGGGGCGGCGGAGTTGAAAGAGACGTTAGAGGCCGAGAAAGGAATTACCCTTGACCATGTCATTGAATCCATCGGGTTTCTTGCGATCACCGGGGAAGATGACGTCTTTGTCGTGCCGCCCGGACTTGCCATCCGAGCGAGGCTGCCAAGCCGCTCGTTCGCAGTCGGTGACGAGGTTCGCGACTGGTGCGTCGACGATTCATCGACGGTGATCTTCCCGTATCACGGCGACGGCGTCCTTCAGCCGCTGGCCCCTCATGAAGCGCCCGATCTTCTGGCGTACCTCTGGCGTTACCGTGTCTTAGTTGCTGCCAGGAACATGTTTGGAAAGACCATATCGGCTCATGGCTTCCAATGGTACGAGTTCATTCAGTTTATTCGCCAGCGAGCGCAGGCCAACACGCTGATCGCCTTCGGCGAAGTCGCGACACACAATCACTTCGTCCTCGACCGTGGCGGCAAGGTCTTCAAGCAGACTGCCCCTGTCATCAAGCTCCCCGCCGACGCGACCGAGGACGACCACCTCGCCCTCCTCGGCATTCTCAACAGCTCGACGGCATGCTTTTGGCTCAAGCAGGTGTGTCACAACAAAGGAAGTTCCGTTGACCAAGCGGGGGCGAGGCAACGAACAAACCCTTTCGAAGATTTCTTTCAATACAACGCGACAAAAATAGAGCAGGTGCCTCTCCCCGCTTCCCGTCCCCTCGACCTCGCCCGGCAACTCCAAGCCACCGCCGATACGCTCGGCACGCTCACCCCGGCCGCCGCGATCGCGCGGTGGGCCTCCGGGGCCGCTGCCCCGTCGCCACCGCCGTTTTGGCCCACGCCGAAGCGGGCCCTTGAAGATGCCGCCGGCGAATGGGAGGCGATGCGGCGGCATCAGATCGCCCTCCAGGAAGAGCTCGACTGGCAGGCGTATGGCCTCTACGGGCTCTTGGACACCGAGCTGACCTACTCCCAGCCCGTCCCGCCGATCAACCTCGGCGAGCGGGCGTTTGAGATCGCGCTGGCCCGGCGTGTCGCCGCCGGCGAAACCACCACGACCTGGTTTGCACGCCACGGCTCGAAGCCAACTCAAAACATCCCGGCCCACTGGCCGGCCGACTACAGGGCCCTTGTCCAGCAGCGGCTGGACGCCATCGAGCGCAACGCCAACATCAAGCTCATCGAGCAGCCGGAATACAAACGGCGCTGGAATACCGACTCCTGGGCCGATCGGCACGAGGCCGCCCTCGAAGAGTTTCTTCTGGAGCGCCTCGAACGCCTCGTCGACCACGACGGCCGGATGAACGACACGGGCAAGCCGACCGCGGCGCTGCCGGTCGCGCTTCTCTCCCTCGGCCAGATCGCCGACGCCGCCCGCCGCGATCCCCTCTTCATGGACGCAGCCGAGGTGTATGAAAGCGACCCCGGCTTCGACGTCGGCCGGCTCGTCGCGACGCTCATCGAGGGGGAGAGCGTGCCGCTCCTCCCGCAGCTCCGCTACAAAGCCACCGGCCTGCGGAAGCGGGCCGAATGGGAGCGAACGTGGCAGCACCAGCGGCAGGAAGACGCGATCGATGCCCGCGTTGCCCTGCCCGCCGGCGACCCCAAGCGGCTCACCGCCGAAGCGGCAGCCGAGCTCAAGCAGCGGGAGGTCGGGTCGATCGCCGTGCCCCCCAAATACACGAGTGCCGACTTTCTCAAAACCGACCATTGGCAGCTGCGCGGCAAGCTCGATGTTCCCAAGGAACGCTTCGTCAGCTTCCCAAGTGTCACCGGCCCCGACGGCACGATGATGGTGGCCTGGGCCGGGCTCGACCATCTCCAATTGGCGAAGGCGATCGGCGACTTCTACGGCCTGGTGCAGACCGAGCTTGGCGGCAGCGAGGATCCTCGCCTGGTGCCGCTGCTGGCCGGAATCGCCGAGCTGATCCCGTGGGTCCGGCAGTGGCATCCCGACTTCTTGGCCGACTACGGCTCCGCCCCGGCCGACTTCTTCGACCAATTCGTGAAGGACGAAGCGGCCCTGCTGAGAACAACCGTCGCCGAAGTCCGGGAATGGACGCCGCCGGCCAAGGCGAAGAAAGCGGCCAAGAAGGCGACTGGAAAAAGGTCGATCGCAAAGCGAGCCACTCTAAAAGCCTCGCCCGACGACGAAGCCGAGGAGGAGGCGCCATGATCGGCACCTTGCCGTCACGCCACGCGAAAGCTCACCGGTGCTTCGCCGCCTCGGCAAGTTCGGCGAGAATCTCTGCCGTCGAGTGGCCGCCACGCTCGGCGGCCCGACGACGCATTTCCTCCCAGGAGATCGTCGGCGGCAGCGGGCCGGTCGGCTCGTCGACCGTTTGGATGACCCCTTTGAGGATGAACGTCTGCAAAAGCTGGCCCGACGCGTCGCGGACCTCGATCCGCGCTTCTCCATGGCCGTCGGAGATGGCGACGCGGATCTTGCCAGCTGTTTCAGGATCGAGGGTCAACGTCATGGCAATCACCTCCGAAAGGCGCCAAGCTTGCGTCTCTCCACTCTAGTCGGGCGGTCAACGGGATCACCATTTCACTTTTCGCGGGGCAGCTGAGCCAGATCCCGCCGAGACCAGATTTGAAGATTTTCGGATCGATACCCAAGGCCCTTCATCCCCCAATCTTTTTTGCCCGACGATGCCCCCTTCCACCAAGCTTTGCTCATCCCCCCTCTTGATCCCCCATGCCCCTCCTCCGCGACCGTATCGACATCCCCGAATCGGTGCCCGCCAGCCGGTTCGTCGTCTCGCTCAGTCAGGGCGTGCTCGACCCCCAGGCCACGCTCGGGGAGTATGTCGTTACCCCGCAGCTGGCCGAGTGCTTCGACAAGGCGCTAGCCCTCATCCAGAACTCGCTCGCCAACCGGGCCAGTAGCGGCACCTACCTGCACGGGAGCTTCGGCTCCGGTAAGAGCCATTTCATGGCGGTGCTTTCGCTCATCCTCCTGGGGGAGCCCAAGGCCCGGGGCATCCCGGAACTGGCCGACATCATCGCCAAGCACAACGCCTGGCTTGCCGATTCGCTCGCGGCCCTCCCGGGGCTCTCCGACGACGACTTTCTCCCCACGATCGACGCCGAAGCAGTCAGCGCCCTCAAGTTCTCCGACTGTCTGCCCCGCGCAATGGCAACGCGGATGCTCGAGATCCGGTCGAGCGATCTGCCCGCCATCAGGGCTGTGCTCGCGGAACCGACGCGGAGAGTGGTGACAACGCAGGAGCTTTAAGCGGTGGCTTGGCCAACGGCTCCATGATCGCGACGTTCGCCGGCGCGGATCTCGCCGCGCAGCCGGTTGGAGAGGAGCCGGCTTTGGTGCCAACGTCTTGGTTTGCCATCGGGGCGTGGAACGCGTAAGGTGCTGAAATCACGGGCAGGATCGCTCGTGAGGCTGCCTGACGAGATCCGTTTTCAGAAGCCGGCTGTCGCCGGTACAAGTCGGCCCGCTGCCCTTCGCGGTCGCGCACGATACCGCCTCATCCCTTCGAGGACGGGTTCGGCAAAGCAACGTGGCTTGTGGGACGTGATGGGGGTGGCCGTGATCGACTGGCTGCGACGGCTGGTCATGTGGGACGGTATCCTGCCGCTGGCGGTGTGGGCCACGCCCCGCGCCGCGCAGTGGTTGCTGCCCGGCGAGCGCTGGCCGATCGAGGTGCTCGGCGTGGCGCTGCCGATCCTCGCTTTCATCGCCCGGTTTTTCGCCGGGATGGCGCTCGTTCGCCGCCAGCAGCCAAGCGCGGTATTCCACGCGGTGAAGGTGGTGATCCTGTTTTTTGGACTGTGCTTCCTGCTGATCATCGACGTGACGATGATCCTCAAGCTGGTGATGCCGAAGGGGGCGTTCGAGCAGCCAGGCGACCTGATCGTCTTCGCCGTGTGTTACGGGCTGTACGTCGCCATGATGGGCTTGGCGACTTGGCCGGGCACCCGCTGCCGACCCCGCCACGCCGATGAACTCTCCGCGGCTGACGATTTCAGCGGAAAAACACCTTGACGAGGATGGCGGCGGTATCACCAGCGCCGCTCCCCCGATCAGGCCTCCCCCGATCAGGCCTCCCCCGATCAGGCCTCCACAGATCGGCTCCGCGGAACGTGTCAACGGCGGGAAGCACGACCTCAGGCCGCGGCTCCCTTGCCACCGCAATACCGGCAGAACCCATGGCTCCGGTTGACTCTCCATCGAACGCCCGCTGCCTGCGAATCAGCCGGATTTACCTGTTCTCGGACGGTGGGTCCCCAGCCACTTCAGCCGCCAGGTCCGCGGTAAAAAACGGTAACCGTTGCTGCGGATCGGGGACCGGCGGGATGGGCCTACGCTTCGATCGACCGGCGCTGTCGCTGCCGCTACCAAAGAGGGTGCGACGGACCGGATCCTGCTGCATCGCGCCGCGGCGATCCTTGCGGCTGCCGTGACGGTGGGCCACGTCGCGGGCCTCGGCCCGCGACTCGGGAGCGTTCCGCACCATCGCGAGACGTCGCTTGGCCTCCCGCACCGCGACGATGTGGTCAACGAGCGGCGCCGGGTAATCGCGGCCGATGATGCAGCCGGACGTCTGCTGCACGTCCACCGGCATCGTCCACGGCATGTGGACATAGGCCAGCGGAAGACCCGCGAGCTCCGGCACCCAGCGGCGAATGAAGATCCCGCGCGGATCCTGATCGATCGCCTGCTTCGTGGGATTATAGATCCGCAGCGTATTGATGCCCGTGGTGCCCGATTGCATCTGCAGCTGCGACCAGTGGATGCCCGGTTCAAAGTCGAGGAAGTGACGGGCGAGATGCAGGCCGGTGGGCCGCCAATGCAGCCAGAGCGAGTAGCTCGCAAACGACACGAGCAGGGCCCGCATTCGAAACGTCAGCCAGCCCGTCGCCAGCAGGCTTCGCATGCAGGCATCGACAAGCGGGTAGCCGGTGTGGCCCGACTGCCAAGCGGCCAGCCGCTCTGGCACGACCTCACTCTCCCGCAGGCCGTCGGCCGCCCTCAGCATGTTTTCAAACTCGATCGCCGGCTCGTCCTCCAGCTTCTGCATGAAGTGGCAGTGCCAGTGGAGCCGCGACTGCACGCCCTTGAGGCTCCGCAGCCAGGCCTTGCACTCTGCCTTCTCCCGCGGGCTCTCAGCCGTAGCCAGAGCGGCCTGCACGTCGAGCCGCCGAGCCTCGCTCGCCTGCCAGACCCGCCGCATCGAGATCGCGCCAAACGCGAGAGCAGCGCTCAATCGGGAGCAGCTCGTCGCGGCCGACACCGGGCTACTGATGCCACCGGAATAGTGGCGGCCGCGTTGTTGAAGAAAATCGTCGAGCACGGCGCTTGCCGCCCGTTCGCCCCCCCGCTGCCGGTCTTTCGTGTCCTCCGGCAGGCCGAGCTCGCGGCACCCGAGAATGCCGAGTGAGCCGAGCCGCTCGACGGTATCGCCCCCGCCGCGGCCGGTGCTGCGCGGCACGCTGGCGCACGGGGCTGTCATCCGTTTTTCCCACAGTCGGTTCCACCCGTTTCGCGTTGCGAGCCTCCGCACCACACCGGTCTGAGGCACTTCGAGCAACTCGATGCCGGCCGTCCGCGCCCAGCGTCTGACACGCCTGTCGCGGGCATAGGTCACGCCCGTGCCTGTCTCCTCATGGGCCACGACCAGCCGAAAGCCTGTCTCGGTCCGCAGGCGTTCGAGGCTCGCCACCGCCTCGCCCCGCCGCGTGACAAGCCGGATGCTCTTGCGGCGCAGGGCGGCCTCGAGATCCGCAAGGCATTCAGCCTGAAACGCCGTGTGACTCGAATCCCATTCGGGCTGCGCGAGCACCTCCGGCTCGTAAACAAACACGGCAAACACGGCGCCGCCCCGGGCCCTGGCCACGGCCTCGGCGAGCGCGGCGTGATCGTCCACGCGGAGATCGCGTTTCAGCCAGACACAGACGGGAGGGCAGGAGTCGGGCATGACGATCACATCCTCTTCACCCAGGACCCTGGCCCGGCGAAAGATACCTGGCAGAAGTATAGAGCTTCACCCGATCCGGCGACGTTCTTGGGGCGCGGGCCGCAGCCCAGCTCGTCTGTGACCGCTCGCTCATCACGATCTCGCTTTTTAGGCCATCAGCCGTCGATGATTCCGTGCGCCCATCAGCCGGGCCGGGCGGAAACGCCGCGCCGACGCGTGCGCTCTCCGCCACGTTTCATCCCGTCAGGCGAGCAGTTCGCGGATCACCCGCGCCGGCTCGACGCCGGTCAGCTTCTGATCCAGCCCCTGGAAGAGATAGGTGAGCTCTTCGTGGCCGAGGCCGAGGAGGTGAAGGATCGTGGCGTGGAGATCGCGGATCGGCACTTTGTCATCGACCGCGTTGAAGCCGAAGTCGTCGGTCGCCCCGTAGGCCATCCCGCCACGCACCCCCCCGCCGGCCAGCCAGACTGAAAATCCATACGGGCTGTGGTCGCGGCCGTCGGAGCCTTCGGACGTGGGCGTGCGACCAAACTCCCCCCCCCAGATCACGAGCGTCGAATCGAGCAGCCCGCGGGCCGCGAGATCCTCCAGCAGCGCGGCGATCGGGCCGTCGGTCTGGAGGGCGTTGATCTGGTGCTGGCCGTCGTTGTTGCCGTGGGTGTCCCAGCCGACATTGCCGCCGCCGTGGTAGAGCTGCACGAAGCGCACCCCCCGCTCCACGAGCCGGCGGGCAGTGAGACACTGCGTGCCGAAGGAGCGGGTCTCGTCGCGGTCGAGGCCGTAGAGGCGGTGGGTGGCAGCGTTCTCGCTCGCGAGGTCGATCGCCTCCGGCGCCGCCGACTGCATCCGGAAGGCGAGCTCACCGGCGGCGATCCGGGCCGAGAGCCGATCGTCGCCAGCGCGCACGGCCGCATGCTGCCGATTGAGCGCTTGGGCGAAGTCGAGCAGCCGGCGCGTGTCGAGGGATGGAGCTGCGGCGGAGCGATTGAGATGGAGGATCGGAGGGGAGGCGCTTCGCAGTTCGGTGGCCTGATGGACCGCGGGCAGGAAGCCAGCGCCGTAGGTTTCCGGGCCACCTTTGAGCGGCCCGTCGCGCATCACCACGTAGCCAGGAAGATCCTCTGCTTCCGATCCCAGGCCATAGGTGCACCAGGCCCCCAGGCTCGGCCGCCCCATCTGCCGGTTGCCACCGTGCATGAAGTACAGAGCGGGAGAGTGATTGAACTCGGTGTGGTGGCAGCTGCGCACCACCGCCAGCCGGTCGGCATGGGCCGCCAGACAGGGAAAGAGATCGGAAATCTCGAGGCCCGATTGGCCATGGCGAGCAAACGTCCGCCGGCTGGCGAGGACTTTCGCCGTGCTCGACTTGGTGAACTCGAGGTCGAGCGAGCCAAAGCTCTCCGGCAGCGTCTGGCCGGCGTAGCGGGCGAGCATCGGCTTGGGATCGAAGGTGTCGAGTTGGCTCGGGCCCCCATGCATGAACAGCGAGATCACCGCCCGGGCCCGCGGCAGATGGTGGACCGGGCGTGGAGCCAGCGAATGGGCCGCCACGCCCTCACGCCCGAGAACGCCGAGCGCCGCAAGCGCGCCGAAGCCGAGGCCCGCCTGGGCAAGGAGGTCGCGGCGCGAGAGCGGTCGATGAGGTTGGCAGAACATGGCGCGTGCGTCAGGCGTTGGGTGGGAAGGCGGGGCCGAAGTCGTTCAATCGACCTTCAATCGAGATAGACAAACTCATTGGCATTGAACAGCGCCAGGCAGAGCTCGACCCAGACTCGAGCGTCCGGATTCTCCGGGCGACTGAAGAGAAACTCCCGGGCCGACGTCAGCTCATCGGGCCGGATGGGGCGGGCGAAGACGAGGAGCCAGGCCCTGTTGAGGCGATTTTCGACCGACTCGGGCTCCTCGCGGAAGAGCCGATCCTTCAGCGCCGTCGCCTGCTCGACCGGAAAGTCGCCATTGAGCAGGGCCAGCGCCTGCCCGGGCACCGTGGTCGTTGGCCGGACAGGACAGCCGACGCTGTTGGGGGGCTGGTCGAAGGCCTCGAGGAGCGGCATTCGGAAGGAGCGCCGGTTGAGCATGTAGATCGCCCGCCGGTTCTGGGCCTCGGTGGCCTTCCATTTGTTTTCGCGCGGATTGCCACCGATGTCGTAGAGCCCCTGGAGCTCCTCGTCAGTGAGCGGCGGCACGAACGGCTCATCGATGGGCCGCCGGTCGAGCCGGCCCGAAGCCTCGAGGAGCCGATCCCAAACCGCCTCGGCTTCCATTCGGCGGCGCGGAAAGCCGGCAAGGAGAATGTTCTCCGGATCTCTCGCGATGGCGGCAGCTTCGCGCCGACTGCTTTGCCGATAGGTGCGGGAGAGCAGGATCGCCCGGTGGAGATTTTTCAGGCGATAGCCCCGATCCCGCAGATCGGCGGCCAGCCAATCGAGCAGCTCGCGATGGGAGGGAGCGGCGCCCTGGGTGCCGAAATCGTTGGGCGTGGCGACAATCCCCCGGCCGAAGTGCCACTGCCAGATCCGGTTGGTAATCACGCGCGCTGTGAGCGGATGATCGGGGGCGGTGATCCACTTGGCCAGACGGGCCCGGGCTTGGGCGGGATTCTCCTCGCCGGTGGGAAAGAGTGGGCCGCCGTGCGGCAGGAAGGCAGGCGTTGCGGGAACGACCCGCCCGGCCGGCTGGTTCAATTCACCGCGCCGCAGCAGATGAACAGCCTGCGGCTCTGCGGCGTGGCGGAGCGCCCGGAAGTGCGACTTCTCCCCGTTGACCCAGGCGACGTTGCCTGTGGCGCGATTAAAGGTTTCCGAACCGGCGAAGACTGCCTCGAGGCCGAAATAGTCGCGCTGACTGACGGGATCGTATTTATGGTGATGGCAGTTGGCGCAGCCCACGGTGAGGCCGAGCATCGCTTCGCTGAGCGTCACAACCTGATCATTGCGCCGCACAGAGGCGAGCTTGTCAGGAAAGGCATCGAAGGCATTGGGCCATTGGCCGAGCGTCCATACGGCCACCGAATCGGCCATCGCCTCCGCCTGCTCGGGCCACAGCTCGTCCCCTGCCACCTGTTCTTCGAGGAAGCGATCAAACGGCTTGTCCTCCTGAAACGATCGAATGCAGTACTGCCGGTAGCGCCAGGCCTGCTCGTAGAGGATGTCGGTGTCGTAGCCGCCGGAATCGGAATAGCGCACCACATCGAGCCAGTGCCGGGCCCAGCGCTCGCCATAGGCCGGGGAGGCGAGAAGCTGTTCGATCAATTCCTCATAGGCCTCGGGCCGGGGGTCGGCGGCGAAGGGGAGAATCGCCTCCGGAGGAGGTGCGAGCCCGGTGAGATCGAACGTCGCGCGCCGCAGGAGCTCGATCCGGTCGGCCTCCGGTTGCATCTGGAGCCCCGCGGCCTCGAGCCCAGCCGTCACGAATCGATCGATCACATCGCTTGCCAAGGGCTCCCCCGGAGCCGGCTCTGATTCCGCCGCCGCCACGGGGAGAGGCGGCTTGACGAGTGGCCGAAAGGCCCAGTGATCGGCGGCGGCGCGGTAGCGGGGATCGGCCTCGTCGGCGGTCTCTGGCCACGCGGCCCCCTCATCGATCCATGACTCAAGCAGACTGATCTCGGCGACGGAGAGCGGCTTGCCATCGAGCGGCATCGCCGGCGGCTGTCTTCCGGTGACCCGCGCGACAAGCAGGCTCGTGGCGGCTGAGCCGGGCACGAGCGCCGGCCCGCTATCGCCGCCAACGCGGGCCAGGGCATGCTGGGAGAGCGACAGGCCTCCCCGCTCCTCCCCCGGACCATGGCACTCATAGCAGTGCTTCACGAAGATTGGCTTAATGTCGCGGACGAAATCGACGGCTGGCGCCGAGCCGGGAGCCGCCGGGGTGTCGGCCACGCTCCGCCCCACCCCAAACGCGATCACGAGCAGGCCCGCCGAGAACCATCGGCCGGAGAGCGCCTGGTGAAGCCGCAGTCTTGGGAAAGCGATGTCTGGCATCAGGGCACCGCGGAGAAACGAGACGGGCCTGCGTGCACCGGGGGGCGACTTCCTGTAAGCACCTCGAAGCGCGACGCCTCGTTCGACGGCGATCTCTGATTCGGCTGGTCGGGAGTGGCGGTGGACCAACTTGGACGGGCTGCCCCGACCGCCACCAACAACCTGATCGTAGGCATGGCTGTCTTGGAGTTCAAGGAAGGATCCGGCCCCGACGTGGGCTCGCCACCCGCACGGCCGATGTCGAGCCGACGGCTACAATCCCCAGAGTTTCCCGCAGCCCCATAGCCCGATGCCCAGTCCCCCATGCCCCGACACCTGATCCTCATTCCCTCCGAGATCGAGCAGCGTCTCCTGGCGCCGCGCTTGGCAGCGCTTCGCCCTGCCGACGACGCCGTGGAGCTGTGTGGCTTCGGAATTGTGGCGGCCGCGGCACGCACCGCGCAGCTCTCGCGGCCCAGCGCCCAGAGAAGGTGATCCTCGTCGGCATCGCCGGGCGGCTCGACGACCGGCTCGCGATCGGGGCAGCCACGCTCTTCGATTCGGTAGCCTGCCACGGCATCGGCGTCGGCTCCGGCGCCGCCTTCATCCCCGCCGCCACGCTCGGCTGGCGGCAGTGGCCCGGCGACTCGGGCGAGCCTGCCTCGGCTGGTTGTTATCAACGCGGTGGACACTCCATCCGTTCCGCGTGAAATACTCGACAACTTCCGAGCCGATGAACCCCGACGAGCCGGTAACCAGGAGCGTGTCTGACATGGTTCACCTTGCTATAGGCTCCTCTTGCGCACGGCGTCGAAAAACAGATCCCGCGCCACCTCGTAAGAGAAAAAACGCCGGCCGGCCGCCAATGCGGCCTCAGCCATCTTGTATCGGTATTCCGGATTGCGCAGTTTATGGACGGCTTGCGCCAGCGCCTGGGGATCCTGCGTGTCAACCACCTCGGCAATGGGCGCGTTGTCCGTGGCCCAGCGCACAACGGAGGCGTAGGGAGGACCCCAGATCAACAGGGGCAACCCCACGGCCGTGTAGTCCGTCAATTTGCTGGGAAAGCTCGTGCGCGATGCCAGTTCGTCGGCCGGGTCGAACGACATGGGACAGAACAAGACGCTGCACTCCTTGCGCAGAATCGCGGGGAGCAGGTTCGGTGCGACAAAGGGGCGCACCTCGATGTTGGGCCGGTCGAGCCCCATCCGCCGGCGGCTGTCATCGCTCAAAGTGCAATGAACCAGGACACGGCCGCCGACGGGCTCCAGCGCGGCGGCGATGGCTACGATGCCCTCGGCATAACCCAGCATGTGCAGCGAGCCCGCGTAACCCACCACCATCTGGGCGTCCGGGTCGCGCAGGCGCTCTGCCGGGGCATCATGAACAATTGAATCGGGTCCGCGCGACGGATAGAGCACGGAGCCCGCCGCCGCAAACCGCCGTTCGTAGACTTCCGCTGTATATGGGGAGACGCAGAGCCGGCTGTCGGCCTGACGATATATGTTGCCTAGAAGCCGCTCGCTCCAGGCACGCAGGAAACGGGGCATGGGGCGGTGCAACGTCCACTCATCATGCAAGATCAGATGCAGTGGTATCCGCAGTTGCTGCGCCAGGCTGGCGGCGGTGATCCAGGAGAAGGAGTGCGTGACTGAAAGAATCGCCTCGGGCTTGAACTCGCGGGCCACCGCCATGACCCTGCGGCGACGGCCGGCGGCGGTCAAAGCCAGCAGCGCCGCGTATTCTCTGGAGAACCGCGTGTTGAGCGGGCGTTCCCAGCCGACGCGGAAGCCGACTTGGCGCGGGCGCCCCGGCAGGTCTCCGCTCGGCGGCTTCTCAAAACCTCGAACTCCGGTTGCAAGATTCCCGAGTGCGAAACAAAGGCGGTCGGCCGGGTACTCCGCGAAGAGGCGATGCAGCAGCGCCTCTCCGCCGGTGGTTGGCTCCACCGCAATGTCGGAGACATATAAGAGGCGGGGCAGATCCCGTGTTGATGCCGTGCCTGTCATCAGCTGATCCTCGGTGAATGGACTGCGCCGCGGCGCGAGAAGATGGCGTCGGCCTGAAGGAACCGAAATGTCCGCTGTTCAAAGAACGAGGGGGAGATGCCCGCCAGGTCGAATCCCTGCTCATCCATATGCCGCATGACGTCGTGGTACTTGGGCGCCCCCTCGTAAAGATCAGTGAAAGATACCTCCAGTTGCACGAGCTCGATTTGCCGCAATGACACCGCCGCGCCGCGCAGCACCGCCAACTCGAAGCCCTGGGTGTCCACCTTGAGCAGAATGCGCTCGCCGGGGCGCGTCAGGCCCGGTAGCAGATCATCCAGGCGACCGATCCGTACGGTCTCCGTTCCGACGTACTGCGATTGAGGGAGCATCGAAACATGCCGCCCACACATGGGCAGAAGCGAGCTGCTGGGCAGCCACCCGGATACGTTGATCTCGGCCGAGCCCGCCTCCGCTCCCAGGGCGGTCCGCACCGCCTCCCAGTTACCATCCAGGGCGGCCGCGCGCGACAACTCGGCAAATGGTCCGGAGAGCGGCTCGAAGGACACGATCCGTCCGCGATACCCTTGCTCACGGAGTTCAAGCCCGGTCTGCCCGGTGTTGGCGCCCACGTCCAACACGAGGTTGATTCCCAGCGCCGCCATCAGCCGGGAGCGTTGCAGGAAGTAGAAGTGCTGCGCATCGTACGGAACCACTTCACGGCCGGACCTTCGCAGCACCCCGCGAAAAATGCCGGAAATCCTGGAGCGGATGCTCATTGAATCACCTCTGTCCTCAGTATAGTTTGGAACGGTTGGAGCGACCATCGACGCATCCTAGCAGGCCGTGGCCCAATGGGTTTCCTGACTTTCTGCTCGCCTGATCGTCAGCCGCCGATGGCCCGCGACGTCTGCGTCATGGGTGCACCCAGCGCCGCGACCAGTCGATCCATGGCCGACAGGAGCCGGTCGAAGTGAGTCCAGGCAGTTTGGAGGAGCTTGCGGAGTCCCTGCAGGCTCCTCGGACCGCCGATTCCGATGATCGCCCGCATGATCACCGAGAGGTTTCTCGCGGCGACGGTCATCAGATGCCGTTTCGTCACGCTTTCGAGTCCTCGCAGAGGCGTCTGCCGACCCACGCCGGTGTCGCAGGACCGTTCGGTGAGTTCGCTGCGTTGACGCGACAACTCCTTGCCGCGGCTGCCCTTCGTGCGTCGGCGCGTCGCGTAGACGGCTCGCTTCTCTGCCGGATCCTTGTCTGTCCAGCGACGCTGGTTCGGCGAGGCACGCTCGGAGATGTAGGTCTGGCCTGCCTTGGAAATCCCGATCCATTCGGTATGAAGGTCTATGCCCCCAACTTTCGATGACGTCCAAACGACGGGAAAAGCATAAGCCGGACGAGATCGTCGCCAAGCCCCGTCACGCGAACGCGATTCTGAGTGCAGGGAAGGACCTGGCAACGGTGCTACAGGCGTTCGAGATCAGCGAGGCGGGTTCGCCTCGGGCTTCCATCCCACACGCCCTCGCGGGAAAGGCCTCGGCTGTGCAATCCCAGCCTCGGCCTCGCGCAGCTGCCTCCGGCTTCTGGTTGCCTCCAATGGGCGCCATGAAGGACTCTCACCTTCGGTCATTCATCCATGCCCAACGCACCATCCGCCTCGGCCAAGGCCTCGGCTCCTGCTGCACACGCGGCTGTATGCCTTGGTCAGACCCAACCCTTAACCCTCATATCGCCTAGTGCAAGAAACCCAAGCCGGTCAGGCAAGCGTAGGCCGAGCGGATCATGAAGAGTAACTTCCGGGGCTGATCGGGCTGGATGTGGCCCGATCGTGGAGGTGCCGAGGAGCGTCCTATCCACGCTCAAGACCGGATTTGTCTCGTCGGCGCGGACCGGCCTTGAAACCGCTCTTCTCGCGGGCCGTCCGCACCGTGGCATGGAATGCCGTCGGAGGCTGTGGATGTCGATCACAGGCAGTTCGTCGGGCGACGCCTGAAGGATTGCCCGGTCGTCATCGGCCTGCACGAACTCTCCCCAGTCGGTCGGGGGGCCACGGGCTGCCAGGGATCGATCCCCCAGTACCGAGTCGCCTGCACTGCGCCGGCCGATCGGCAGGCCCGTCCGCCTCCGCCCCCGATCCCCCGCGGCCGCGGAAACGTGGAGGGCTACAATTCCTAGCCAGACGCCCCGCCGCCCCTCGATCCCGCACGCATGCCCCGCCACCTGATCCTCATTCCCACCGAGATCGAGCAACGCCTCCTGGCGCCGCGCTTGGCAGCGCTTCGCCCTGCCGACGGCGCCGTGGAGCTGTGTGGCTTCGGAATCGTGGCGGCCGCGGCACGCACCGCGCAGCTCCTCGCGGCCCTGCGGCCAGAGAAGGTGATCCTCGTCGGCATCGCCGGGCGGCTCGACGACCGGCTCGAGATCGGGGCAGCCACGCTCTTCGATTCGGTAGCCTGCCACGGCATCGGCGTCGGCTCCGGCTCCGCCTTCATTCCCGCCGCCACGCTCGGCTGGCAACAGTGGCCCGGTGACCCAGGCGACGGCGACCCAGGCATCGGCGACGTGCTGCCGTGCGCCGTACCCGACCGGGGCGATCTGCCAAGAGAGCGTCTCCTCCTCACGGTCACCGCCGCCGCCGCGGGCCCGGACGACGTCCGCTTCCGCAAGGCGATGCTCACGGAGGCGAGTGCCGAGGAGATGGAAGGCTTCGCCGTCGCCCTCGCCTGCCGGCTCTTCCGCATCCCCTGCACGATCATCCGCGGCATCTCCAACACCGCCGGCGACCGCGACAAGGCGCACTGGCAGATCGAGGCCGCCCTCGCCGCCGCGGCCGATCTCGTCCTCCGACTCCTTGGGGGTGAGCGATGAAGCGCCCGATCCGCCTCGGCATCTCCACCTGCCCCAACGACACGTTCGCCTTCCATGGCCTGCTGACGAAGGCCGTCGACTGGCGCGGGCTCGAGTTCGAGATCGACCTCCTCGACATCGAGCAACTCAACGAGCGCCTTCTCGGCGCCGCGTCAGACGACTTCGATGTCGGCAAGGTGAGCTTCCATGCGGCGCTCGGTGCGGCGGAGCGGATTGTCGTGCTCCCCACTGGCTCGGCTCTCGGCTTCGGCGTCGGCCCTCTCCTCTTGGCAGCGACACCGGAGTCGACCCCTTGCGACACCACCCAACTCACGCTTTGCCCCGGGAAGCACACCACCGCTTCGCTCCTCTTCGCCCTCTTCCATCCCGGTTCGACGCGGGTCGAGCAGGCGGTGTTTTCGGAGATCATGCCCCGGCTTCGGGCCGGCTCGGCTGACTTCGGCGTCTGCATCCACGAAGGGCGCTTCACCTGGCAGCAGCAGGGGCTGACCCTCGTTGAGGATCTTGGGTTCCGCTGGGAGGACGAGACTGGCACGCCGCTCCCCCTCGGCGGCATCGTCGCCAGCCGGAGCCTTCCCGCCGACACGATCGCGCGGGTGCAGCGGGTGATCGCCGACTCGCTCCGCTTTGCCCTGGCCAACCCGGCCGCCCCGCTGCCGACGATGCGCGACCATGCGCAGGAGCTCGACGATCCGGTTTTGATGCAGCATGTCGACCTCTATATCAACGACCAGACGCTCGATCTCGGGCCCCTCGGGCAGCGGGCCCTCGACGAGCTCTGTGTCCGGGCCGCCGCCGTCGGGCTCGGCTCCGGCGGCCGGCTGGAGATCTTTCCGGGCTGACGCGAATCGGTCGGGAGCTCTCCCCCTGCTCCGGATAGACTGGCGACGTCCGGGGGGGATGGCTCACTCTTGGGGAACCAACCGATGTCGATCGACACCAATCTCGCCGGCGGCGCCGGCGCCGCCCACTGGGAGCGCCGCGCCCGGCTCCTCGCCGCCGAGATCAACGCCGGCTGGTGGCTCTCGAGCTGGCTGCCGACGGCGCTTGCGATCGGCATCGCCGGCACATTCGCCCTCCTCTGGGCCCGGTGGCAGGCAGTGGAGCTCGTCCCCTTTGCCTGGGGCGCGATCGGCGTGGCGCTGGTCCTCGCCGCCGTCGCGGCCTGGTTCCGGTCACGGCCGCGCTTCGAATCGGTGGCGTCAGCGCGGGTCCTCCTCGAGGAGCGTCTGGGGCTCCACGCCCGACTCTCGAGCGCTGCTGCCGGTGTCGGCGACTGGCCCGGACGGCGGATCGATCTCGATGGCCGGTGGCCGGTGCGGCTGCGGGCCACGCGCCCCGCCATGCTTTTGGCGATGGTCGGCGCGATGCTTACCGCAGCGATGGTGATCCCGGTGGCCGATGCCGGAGCCTTCCGACGGCGGGCGATCGAGGCCCCGGCCGATGCCGAGATCGTGTCGAAGTGGATCGAAGAGCTGCAGCGCGAAAAGGCGATCGACGAGCGCTCTGCCAGCGACGTGAACGAGCGGATCGAAGCGATCCTCGAGCGCCCGCGCGACGCCTGGTATGAGCATGCCACCCTCGAGGCAGCCGGCACGCTCCGCGAGCAGACCGCTGCCGATTTGGCGGTGCTGGCCCGCAATCTCGCCGCCGCCGAACGGGCCGCCGCCGACCTCGCTGCGGCGCCGTCGGGCGCTTCAAGCGCCGAGAAGCACCGCGACTCCCAAGCGCTTGCCGCTGCGGCGCGGCAGCTTGCCCTCGGGGGAATGCGGCCGGCGGGCGACGCCGGCGCGAAGCTCGGGAAGGAGGCAGCCGAGGCGCTTGCCGATCTTTCCCCGGAGCAGCTCCGCGAGCTCGCCGCGGCGCTGCGAGCCAACCGCTCCAAGCTCAAAGCAGCGCTGGCCCGGGCCGCGAACTTCGATCTCGACGCCTTCGGCTCCGACAGCGACTGCGAAGGGTGCAAGCCGTGTGGCACCTGCAAGGAATGCCGTGAAGGAAAGCCCTGCAAGAAGGGGGCCTGTGCCGCCTGCAGCCGGGCCGGCCGCGGCGGCATCAGTCGGGGGCCGGGGGAAGCGCCGATGAAGGCCGGGAAGGAAGAAGACCTCGGGGCCACGCGCCGCGAGCTTGTCACCGCTCCGACCGACGTCGAGCGCTCCGCCGCCGGTGAGCTCCTCGACGTCGTCGATGCCGAGCATGCGGTCGATGAGTCGGCCTATGCCGGCCCCCAGGCTGGCGGGAGCATCGCCCCTGCCGCCGATGGCGGCGGCCCGAGCCGGGTCGACAACCTCCTCCCCCGTGAGCAGGATGCGGTTCGTCGATTCTTCAAGTGATCGCCCTTCCCTTTCCGGCTCATTCCGCCTCATCCCGGCTCATCTCATGAATCCTCCCGCTCTGCTCCCGCTCGACGATGCCCAGGCCCGCCATGCCGCCGAGTCGATCGGCCGGCTCCGCCGCGTGCTCCAGGGGGTGCTGTTTGGCCAAAACGACCTCATCGATCTGGTGATCGTCGGTGTCCTTGCCAGGGGGCATGTCCTCCTCGAAGGCTTGCCGGGGCTCGGGAAGACGGAGCTGGTGAAGGGGCTGGCGCGGGCCCTCGATCTCAAGCACAAGCGGGTCCAGTTCACCCCCGATCTCCTCCCTGGCGACATCACCGGCAATCCGGTCCTCGAGGAGGTCGACGGCCGGCGGGCGTTCACGTTTCAGCCCGGCCCGGTGTTTGCCAACATCCTCCTTGCCGACGAGATCAACCGGGCCTCGCCGAAGACACAGTCGGCGCTGCTTGAGGCGATGCAGGAGCGGTGTGTGACGGTGATGGGGCAGACGCATCCCCTTCCCTCTCCCTTTCTCGTCCTCGCCACGCAAAACCCGATCGAGCTCGAGGGGACCTACCCCCTCCCCGAAGCGCAGCTCGACCGCTTCCTCTTCAAAGTTGACGTTCCGGCGGCAAGCGTCGAGACCCTCGAGCGGATCGTCCTCGAACGGGAGATCGGGATTCCCCCCGAAGTCCCCTGTGTCTTGGACACCCACGCGCTGACTACGCTCCAAGACGAGGTCCGCCGCGTCTACATGCCGCCGCCGGTGGCCAACTTCATCGCCCGCCTCGTCGCCGCCACGGCGCCGACCAATCCGCTCGCGGCGGGGGTGAGATACGGGGCGAGCCCGCGGGCGGCGCTGGCGCTGTCGGCAGCGGCCCGGGCCCGCGGCCTCTGCCAGGGGCGGATCAACGCCAGCTATGAGGATGTCCGCGCCGTCGCCCTGCCGGTCCTCCGGCACCGCCTCGTCCTCGATTACGGCGCGCGGCTCGAGGGTCTGACCCCCGACGGAATCGTCGCCCGGCTCCTTGATGCCGTGCCGGCCCACGACAAGCCGCTGCCGACGAGCCTCAAGGCCGCGAAGGTGTAAGGCTCCCATGACCATCGACAAGCACGCCCGATTCGCGCTCGCCCCAGACCTGCGTTGCCTACCGCGGCTGGCCTTGGCAATCGTGGCGCTGTTGGCACTGGCCCCGATCGTTTCAGCCGGCCCCATGACCGAGTCGCGCCAGCTGCTCAGCGACACCGATCAGAAGCTCACCGTCGAGGTAAAAAGCTGGCTCGGCCTGGGAAAGCTGGCGGCCGGTTGCTTTGAGGGCCTGGTGCCCCTCGAGTTTACGGTCGTCAATGGAGGCACGAGCGAGGCGGTGATCACGGTGCGGTGTAACGCCGGCTACGGCGCGCTGGCCACGGCCCCCCGGACACAGATCATCGCTCCCCCCGGGAGCACCGTCCGCTCGACGGTGTATGTCGGCAAGGCGCCTTTCGGCTCGCCTCCTGGGCCCGAGTATTTCCCCTCCGGGATGCTCATCATCAATCCTTCGCCAGGGCTCGGACCGCGGCGCGAGATCGATTGTCAGGTCCATCAGACGTGGGCGGCGCTCGGGGCGGTGACGTCATCCGCAGGCACCACACTCCGAACCGCGGCGGATACCCCTCGGCGGGTGCTCACCCCCGCAGCCGGCAAGCGGTTGCTCGAAGTTCGTCATGACCTCTCGAACGACTTGACGCAATCGGAGGTCGACCCCACCACGGCGCCTGAGGATTGGCGGGGCTGGTCGACGCTGCGGGAGTTCGTCCTCACCGACGACGACTGGACGGCGATGCCGGCCCCCGCGCGGCGGGCGATGCTCGAATGGATCGCGCTTGGCGGGCATACAATTCTCATCGCCGCCGACACCGATGGGGAGCGTCTCGACCGGCTCGGCCTGCCGGCCCGCCAAGCCGACGGCCACAGGCGCGTCGGGGCTGGTGAGATCATTCCGCTCATCGACAGCGCCATCCCGCCCGTCTCGGCCGACAATCCGCTGGCCGACGAGTTCGCCGGGGCCATCGAGCGCCCCGCAGGCTCGATCGACACGCCGTGGTCGGGCGACGGCCTAGGCCGCAGCGCCGGCTTTGCCGAGCGCGACTTGCCGGTGGCGGCGATTCTCGTTTTTCTCGCCCTCCTGGCGACGATCGCCGGCCCGCTCAACATCATGCTCTTTGCGGGGCGTGGCCGGCCGTCGCGGATCTTCTGGACCACGCCGGTGATCGCGCTGGTCGCCACGGCGCTCCTGGTCGGGCTGATGTTCTTCCGCGACGGCGTCGGTGGCGCGGGAGTGCGGCGGACGCTCGTCGTCCTCGATCCCGATCGCAACTCGATGGCGGTCCTCCAGGAGCAGTTCAGCCGGACGGGGATTCTCCTCGGCCGCACCTTCCCGATCCGTGAGCCCTCCTGGATGTGTCCCCAGCCAACCGATTCGTTCGCCATGTCGACAACCGGCATGTCGCGCTCGGCGGGGTCGTTTGTCGAGGTCGATGACCAGCGCCGGACGGGCGACTGGTTTTCGAGCCGCTCCGATCAGTCATTCACACTCCAGGCGGTGCGACCGGGGCGGGGGCGAATCGAGTTGCTCGGGCCCCCCGACGCCCCGGAAGTGCTCTCGAGCCTCGATGCTCCGCTCGCGCGGTTGTTCCTCCTCGACGACGACGGGAAGTGGTGGAAGACCGGGCCCCTCGACGCCGGGGAACGGCGCCGCCTCGAGCCGGCCGGCGAAGAGGAGTTTGCCGCGGTGCGAAGTGCGTTCGTGAGCAATGCCTCCCCACCGCTCACCCGGGCCTTCGCCCGCCTCGCAAATACCCGCGGCTACGCCTGGGCCGAAGCCGCCGCACCGAGGAAAGTGGCCATTGCCACCCTCGATGCGATCCGCTGGACCAAAGACGCCGCCTGGGTCGTCGGGCCGGTCATCCGCGCGGAGGGCCGCTGACCATGTCCCTCCCCGAGGCCTCCACTCCGCCGCCGCTCCCCCCCGCCCCGCTTGTCAGGGTCGAGGCGCTCAATCGGCTGTTCGGCTCGGTGCATGCCGTCCGCGATCTGTCGTTTACGATCCCGCGCGGCGGTGCCGTCGGCTTCATCGGCGCCAACGGCGCCGGCAAGACGACGACGATGCGGATCATGGCCACGCTTGACGATCCGACGTCGGGGCGGGTCGTCGTCGACGGCCTCGATGTTGTCGAGCACCCCCGCGAGATCCGCCGCCTCGTCGGCTGGATGCCCGATGCGCTCGGCACCTACCAGACGATGACGGTGTTTGAATATCTCGACTTCTTCGCCCGGTCGTACGGCTTCTCCGCCCGAAAGCGCCGCGAGCGGATCGAAGAGGTGGTCGAGTTTGCCGACCTCGGGCCCCTCGCCCACCGGCAGATGGCGAAGCTCTCCAAGGGGATGTCGCAGCGGCTCTGCTTCGGCAGAATGCTCCTCCCCGACCCGGAGTTCATGATCCTCGATGAGCCGGCTGCCGGCCTCGATCCGAAGGCGCGGCTGGAGTTCAAAAACCTCGTCCGCCTCCTCACGGCCCGCGGCAAGACACTCTTCATCTCCAGCCACATCTTGAGCGAGCTGGCCGAGATGTGCGATGCGATGGTGTTCATTGATTCTGGCTCGCTCGTCTTCCAGGGGCATGCCGACGACCTCAAGCATGCCCCGGATGTCGCCGGCGGAGCGGGCTTCGTCGTCCAGGTGGGGGTCGCCGGTGACACGGCCGCCTTTCAGGAGTGGGTCGAGAGCCGGCCCGGCTGGCGGCTCGTGGAGGCCCGCCGCGATGGCGGCCTCGTCGAGTGCCCCGCGACCGACCAGGCGTCGCTGGCCGGCGCGCTCAAGCAGCTGATCGCGGGGGGGATCGAGGTGGTGGAGTTCCGGCGCGAGCAGCGTCGCCTCGAGGAGGCCTTTGTCGACATGGTGAAGCGACAAGCCGATGCGAACGCGGGAGCTTTTCGGCCATGAACATGCCCAGCCTCATCCCCGCCGCAGCCCCGAAGTCGACGTCCTGGCCGGGAGACGACTTCCCGGCCTGGATCAGCCCGATGCTCGTCAAGGAGCTGCGTCAGGGGGTGCAGTCGGGGGCGTTCGCCTGGACGTTCATCCTCCTCCAAGCGGCGATGTTCCTCCTCATGACGTTTTGGGTCCTCAACCGATCGACCGGCCAGCAGTCGCGCCTCGACGTCAATCAGCTCTTCCATGGCTTCTTCTGGTCGCTTTTCGGCTTTGCGGCGGCAGTCATTCTTCCCGTCCGCGCCGCTGGATCGATGACGGCCGAGCGAGTGGGGAACACCCTCGATCTCCTCCGCCTCACCCATCTCTCTTCGACCCAGATCGTCGTCGGCAAATGGCTCGCCGTCATGGCCCAGGTGCTCCTCATCGCTACGGCGGTCCTCCCCTATCTCGTCCTCCAATATTTCTTCGGTGGTCTCGATATCGTCGCCGACTTGTTTTCGTTTGTGGTTGTCCTCCTCGTCGCCGCCGTCATGACCGCGGGGTCACTGGCTGCGGCGGGGCAGTCCCCCCTGACCCGCGGCCTGCTCACGGCGTTTTTGTTCATCGCCGTCCCGAACTTCCTCGGCCTTTTCGGCTCGGTCCTCGGCACTGCGGCCCTCTCCCCCTGGTCGGCGATCCCGGCGATCCTCGTCGTGGCGGCCCTGCTGACAGCCGTGATGCTCATCTACGCCGCCGCCGCGATCGCGCCGCCGGCAGAGAACCACGCTTGCCGCGTCCGTCTTCTGGCACTGGTTGCCACCGGGCTGGCGATGGCCGCCGGAGCATGGTTCGGACCGATCTCGGCGTCGTTCGTGATCGTCGTGACCGTGCTCCTCGTGGCAGGGATCGCGATCGCCGAATTGACAAGCGACCCGGTCGAGCTGGCGTCGATCCACGCGCCGTTTGCCAGGCTCGGGCTCTTCGGTCGCCTCGCCGCCATGATCCTCACCCCCGGCTGGGCGACAGCAATCTGCTTCACGCTCCTTGCCGCGCCGTTTCTAGGACTGGCCGTGTTCGGCGGGTTCCCCGGTCTCCCCCTCACGGCGCGGATTCCGGAGAAGTTCGTTCTCGGGGTGGCGGCGATCCTCTTTCCGCTCTCGCTCATGCTCCGCTTTGCTGCCGGAAAGACGCGGAGGCTCGTGTTCATCGGCGTCCAGATCTTTTCGCTGGTCATCTTTTTCCTCCAATCCCCGCTCGGCTTCTCAAACACCGCTGCGGTGGAGATCTTCCGCGCCCTGACAAACCTTCTCCCCCTGGCCGCGTTTTTGAACCTTCTCACCCAGGAAGCCACGAGCAGCAATTTCGAGCCGATGTTCGCCCTGGCGCTGGGGACGACGGCCCTCTCCCTCGTGTTCGTGGTTCCCCGCTTCCTCCGGGAGCTGGCCGCCGTCGACCGCCGGGTCACGGCGGCCCGTACGATCCCGACCATGCCGCACCGGAGCCTTCCGGCATGAATCATGCCGAGAACCATGCCGAGATCCATGCGGCGATGAAGGGGGCGGCGGCGATCGTCCGGCTCCCCCTCCGCCATGCGCGCTGGACAGGCAGCAGCGGCGCCGCGGCCGGCCGGGGCACCGGCAGTTCACTCGAGTTTCAGGACCACCGCCACTATTGCCCTGGTGACGATCCCCGCCACATCAACTGGCAGGCCTACGCCCGCACCGGCACCGCCACCGTGAAGCTGTGGCGCGAGGAGGTGTCGCCGCGGATCGATCTCGTCCTCGATCACAGCCCGTCGATGGAGCTCGGCGACGCCAAGGGGCGCCGGACCTGGGAGCTGACTTACTTCACGATCGAGAGCGCGCTTGCCTCGGGCGGGCAGATCCGGATCATCCGCTTGGCGCGGGGCGCGGGGCCGGAGGAGATCGATCTCGATCGGGCCCTTGCCCATGCCTGGCCCGCGCCGCGCGGCGCGGCCACACCAAGCGCCCCCCTCCTTGCCGACGAGCTGCGGCGGGTCCGCTTCCGCCCCGGCTCGCTCCGCCTCCTCGTCAGCGATCTCCTCGATCCCTCGCCGCCGCATCAGGCCACGGCCACGCTCGCCGCCGGCGGCGGGCGGGCGATCGTTCTCGTGCCGACGGCGCGGGGGGAGAGCGATCCCGACTGGACGGGGAACGTTGAGTTCGAGGATTGCGAAGCGGGCACCCGCCGGCTCCAGGCCGTCGACGATGCCCTCCTTGCCCGCTACCGCGCGGCCTACCGGCGGCATTTCACAGCCTGGCGCGAGTCGTGCGTGCGGCACGGGATCGGGATGGCGCGGATCGGTGACGGGGGGACGTTCCTCGAAGCAGTCCGCGTCGAGGCGATCCCTGCCGGTGTTCTCGAGACCGATTGACAGGCACGGAGAGGAGCAAGACGTGGGGATCGTGCTTGCCAACCCTTGGGGATTTCTGGCGCTGGCTGCCGTGCCGCTCCTGGTCGCCATTCACAGCCTGCGGCAGCGCTCGCGGCGCGTCGTGACGAGCACGCTCTTTCTCCTCGAGCATGCCGGGCCGCTCCCCACCGGCGGAATCCGTCTCGAACGCTTCCGGCAGGCGGTGCCGTTCTGGATGCAGATCCTCGCCAGCCTCGCCCTCACCTGGCTCCTCGTCGAGCCGCGCTTCATCCGCGCCGATTCGCGGCAGACCGTGGCGGTGGTCCTCGACAGCTCGGCGTCGATGGCGGCTTTCCGCGCGCCAACCATCGCCGCCCTCGAGCGGGTTCTGAAGCGGCTCGGGGCCGTCGCCGGTCACACCGACTGGCACCTCCTCGAGACCGGGCCGCGCCGCCCTCCCCTCCATGCCGGTGACGATCTCGCCGGGCTCCTCGGCGCACTTCCCCAGTGGCAGCCGACGCTCGGCACGCATGACTTCACCGCGGCGCTGGCGGTAGCGCAGGCCCTGGCGCCGGCCGATCGCGGGGCGGTGATCCTCGTCACCGACCGCGACGTCGCCGTCCCCTCAGGCGTCGCCCTCCTCTCCGTCGGCACGGCGATCGACAACACGGGATTCGTCGGCGCCGACGTCTCCTCGGGTGGGCCGGGGACAGATTCTTCCTCCGGTGATCGATCCCCACGGTGGCGGGCGATCGTCGCCAACCGAGGCCAGCTTCCCTCCCGGCGCCAGCTCACGATCCTCACCGGCCCCGCCACCGGGCTCCCCACAGCCCCGACGCCTACACCGCTCGACATCGATCTTGCGCCGGGGGAGACGAAGACACTCACCGCGGCGTGGCCCGCCGGCGCCGAGCGGGTGCTCCTCGACATCGGCTCCGATCGCTTTCCGCTCGACGACGGAATAGCGCTTGCCCGCCCGGTGCCGCGGCGGGTGCGCGTCGCGATCCGCGCGGGCACGCCCGGCGGCGAAGTCCTCGGGCGGATGCTCGCGGCCGCCACCGATGTCGAGACCGTGGCCGATGCCGACAGCGCTGATCTCGTCGTCGAGCCATTCGGCACCGCGGGGACCGGGTCGGCCATCCAGGTCGCCGCCGCGGCCCCCATAACTCCTGCCGACGAGGACGCCGGCGCGGAGGGGGCCGCGGATGGCGCGCGTGACGAAGCCGGCGAGGCGCCGGCCCCCCCGCGCCCGATGGTCCTCGATCCGGCACCGCTTTCCGTTGAAGAGCATCCGCTCGTCCGCGATCTCGCCTGGAACGGTTTTCTCTCCGGCCCCGCTGGGCCGATCACTCCCGGCGAAGGGGACGAGCCGCTGGTCTGGAAAGGGGCCAGGCCGCTGGTCCTTGTCCGCCACCGGATCACCGAAAGCGGCGCTGTCAGCGAGCTCCTCCTGATTAACGCCGATCTCGACGGCTCGACCGCGGCCCGGACCCCGGCGCTCGTCGTCCTCCTCGAGCGCTTCGTGGAGCGCGTCCGCGGCCGGATCGAGCGGCCATGGGCTGGCACATTTCAAGCCGAGGAGGAGATCCCGATGCCGCCGCTGCCGGCGACGCTCGTCGTCGAGCCACTGGAGGGCCCCGCGTCAGCCTCCACAGCACCGCCGCCGCGCTCCCAGCCCTTCCGGGGGCGAGCCCCGGCCGAGGCTGGATTCTTCACGGTCGCTCCGCGCGACGGCGAGGCCTCCGCGGAGGCGCTGCTCCACGGCGCGACCCAGCAGGCCGATCCCCGGGAATCGGACTTCCGCACGGCTGGCCCGGCCGACACGGTGGACGGCGTCCGTCTCGAGTTGGCCCGTCGGCAATCGGTCGCCGATCCGTTCGTCCCCGGCTGGCTGGCGCTGGTGGCCGCGGCCCTGCTTGTCGCCTGGGGCTGGAAGCAGACGCAACGCGGCGCGACGGCAGCGGGAGGGACGCCATGATCCGCTTTCTTGCCCCCCATTGGTTTCTCCTCGTGCCGGTGATCGTCGTTGCGGGATGGCAGTGGCGCGCTCTCGGGCTGATGCGCCCCCTCCGGGCCCTCTGCCTGGCGCTGGTCGTGTTGCTTTTGGCCGGGCCGCAGATCCGCAGGCAAGGCGACGGGCTCGATGTCTGGCTCCTCGTCGATCGCTCCGATTCGGCGACCGAGGCCCTCGCCCCGCGTCTGACGGAATGGGAGACCATCCTGACAGCGTCGAAGGGGCGCGACGACCGGCTGATCGTCGTCGACTTCGCCGACGAAGCGGTGACGCGCGGGGCGATCCTCCGCGCCGGCGCCGCGGGCACCGAGTACGCCGGGCGCACCGGCGCCACGCGGCTGAAGTCGGCGGCGCTCCATGCCCTCGCCCAGATCCGCCCCGACCGCGCTTCCCGGCTCCTCGCCGTCACCGACGGCTTCTCCACCGAGCCGGTCGACGGCCTCGCCGACACGCTCGTCGAGCGCGGCGTACCGCTCGACCTCCGCTTCCCGCCGCCATCCCTCGACACCGATTACGCGATCGCCGCCATCGACATGCCGCGGCGCGTTCTCCCCCGCGAGGGGCTGATCGTCAGCGCCGTCATCCGTGGCCCCGTCGATGCGACCATACCGGTGGAGGTGTCGCGCGACGGCGAGCCGATCGCCCGGCTGACCGCCGACGTGATCGACGGGCAAGCCCGTGTCCGGTTTGCCGACCGGCTCGCGCAGCCGGGGAGCCATCGCTATTCCGTCCGCATCCTCCCGGAGCGCGACGCCCATCCCGGCAACGACATCGCCGAACGATGGGTCGAGGTCGTCGGCGGCCCGCGTGTCCTCGTCGTCTCCGGCTACGAGCCCTCCCCTCTGGCCACGCTCCTCCGGGCCCAGGGGATCGAGGTCGAGGAAGTGTCGGATCTCGCCAAGGTCCACGTCGGGATGCTCGCCGGGGCGAAGGGGGTGATCCTCGACAACGTTCCGGCCCACCGCATCGACCCGGCCTTCATCCGCGGCCTCGACTTCTTCGTCACCGAGCAGGGAGGGGGGCTGGCGATGATCGGCGGCCGGTTCTCCTTCGCCGGTGGTGGCTGGTCGGGCTCGGCCATCACCGAGCTCCTCCCGGTGACGATGGAGTTGAAGGAGGAGCACCGCAAGCTCGCAGTGGCGATGGCGATCGTCATGGACCGTTCCGGGAGCATGGCGATGACCGCGCCCGGCACGGGGCGGACGAAGATGAGCCTCGCCGACGACGGTGCCGCGCGGTCGATCGAGCTCCTCGGTGAAAGCGATTTCGTGGCAGTGATCCCCGTCGATTCCGCCCCCCATCCCCTCTCCGACGGGCTCGTCGCCGTCGGGCCCAACCGCCAGCGGCTCATCAGTGCCACGCGGCGCGTGACCAGCGGCGGCGGCGGCATCTTCTGCTACACCGGCCTCAAGGCGGCCTGGTCGATGCTCGAGGGCGCCGAGGTCGGCCAGCGGCACGTGATCCTGTTTGCCGATGCCGCCGACGCCGAGGAGCCGGGGGAATACAAGGCGCTCCTCGCGGTGATGACGGCGGCGAAGTGCACCGTGAGCGTGATCGGGCTCGGCTCGGAGACGGATTCCGATGCCGAGTTCCTCCGCGACGTCGCCCGCCTCGGCAACGGTCGGGTGTTTTTCAATGCCGATGCCGCGGAGCTCCCCGCGCTGTTTCAGATGGAGACCGCGACCATCGCGCGCTCCGCGTTCCTCGAGGACCCCGTCGGCGTCAACGGTACCCCCGGCTGGCTCGAGATCGCCGCCAGCCCGCTCGACTGGCCGGCGACGATCCCCGCCTACAACCTCGTCTACTTGAAGGCCCAGGCCGCGCAGGCCGCCGTCTCGGCCGACGACTATGCCGCCCCGTTGGTCGCCTTCTGGCAGCGGGGTGCCGGCCGGGCCGCATCGGTCGCCTTCCCCTTGGGCGGCGAACATTCCGAGTCGACCCGAGCCTGGGAGGGCTGTACGGCGCTCGTCGGCACGCTCGGCCGCTGGCTCATCGGCCCCTCCTCCCCGGAAGGGATCGGGCTGCGGACGACGGTCGACGGGCGTCGGGTCCGATTCGAGCTTCATCACGATGACTCCTGGACGGATCGGCTGGCGGTGTCCGCGCCGCGGCTGGCGATCGCCCGGGGGAGCGGGGGCACGAGCGCTGCGATCCCCTGGGAGCGGATTGCCCCCGGGGCGTACAGCGCCGCCGTCGAGCTCACCGACACTGACTTCCTTCGCGGGGCAGTGACGGTGGGCGACGCGGTGCTCTCGGCGGGCCCACTCGACGTCACGGTCGATCCGGAATGGACGTTCGATCCACGGGCTCGCGATCAGGTCCGCGCCGCGGCGCTGACCAGCGGCGGCGTCGAGCGGCTCGATTTGAGCGACGTCTGGACAGCGCCGCGGCCAGTGGCCTGGCAGGGGCTGGGGCGCTGGCTGACGCCACTCCTCCTCCTCGGGCTCCTGCTCGAGGCGCTCGAGACGCAAACGGGGTGGAAGCCGCAGCGCCGGTCGGCCTGAGCGCCGCTATCAGCGGGCGTTGAGCCGCCGATTGACCTCGAGGGCGATGATCCGGAAGAAGAGCCGGGGGGAGAGTCGCTTGATCCACCAGAGGACGCGGGCCTTTTCTGGAAGGATGACGTAGAGCTGCTTCCGGGCCATCGCCCTGACCGCTGCATCGGCAACCTTTTCCGCCGTGAGCTTGGTGCGCGTGAACTCCGCGCGGGCGATGCGCTGCTCGGCGGGGCTCGCGAACCGACCGTTGTCGATCAGCCCAGTGGGGAAGAACGACGGACAGAGCACCGTCACCCCAACGCGATGCCTGCGGAGCTCGGCGTGGAGCGTCTCGGAAAACGACACCACCGCCGCCTTCGTGACGTTGTAGGCCGCCATCCCGGGAAACGATCCGATCGCCGCCAGCGACGAGGTGTTGATGACATGGCTGCCGCGCGGGTTGCGCTTGAGCCAGTCGACACACACATGACACCCATGGATCACGCCCCACAGATTGGCGTCGACGATCCAGCGCCAATCGTCGAGCGAACAGCGCCCCACGTCCCCCGACACCGCCACGCCGGCATTGTTGACGAGGAGATCAAGCTGCGGCCAATCGTGCTCGAGCCGTTCGCGGAGCGCTTCCCAGGCCGCCGGGTCGGTGACGTCGAGCGGCTCGACCCGGCCGCTGCCGCCGGCGGCCACGACCCGGGCAAGGGTCTGGGCAGCCCCGGTCAGATCGATGTCGCAGATCGCAACAAAAAAGCCATCACGGGCAAGGCGCTCGCAGAGGGCCCGCCCCAGGCCACTCGCGCCCCCGGTGACGATCGCGGTGCGGCGCGGGGCGGCGTCCGGGGGCATGGCAGTAGCGGGCTTGGTCATCTCGGCACCGCGACGTCAATCCCGCAGCCGGCGGCAGCGGTGGAGCGACATGATCGCGTAGGCGGTGCCGTACTGCTGGTGATAGTTGTAGAGCGGATAATCCCACCACGAGCCATCGGCGTCCTGGACGTCGATGAGGATCCGGGCGAGATGGTCCTGGTAGAAGGGGCGCTTCTCCGGCGGGAGCTCCTCGATGACGCGGGCCGCGTAATAGTGGCCGAAGTAGTAGAAGTATCCAGCCACCTGGAAGAACGACTCGTGCGGGATCGGTCGTTTGCGGCCGAGGTCGAGCCAGCCGTTACGGGACACGAGCCGGTCGAGCCAGTCTTCGTAGACCTGATCGGTGATCTTCTCGTTGCCCCATAGTCGCAGCGCCAGATTGCAGGCCTGGCTGCGGCCGAGACTGCCAGCCGGCCGGTTGATCCCGCGGCGCGGCTTGTTGCGCAGATAGCTTCCGTAGAGGTAGCTGAAGTCGGGGAGCATCTGGAGCTCCGTCGCAGCGACGGCACGCTGCGTGACCTTTTCCGGCGGCGGCACGCCGATCCCGCGGGCGTCGGCGAAGGCGACAAGGACCATCGCGTTGACAAAGCTCGTCGAGGAGGACGCCGGCCGCTGCGTGCCATGCTTGAAATCGTAGTAGCCCCAGCCCCCCTCGGCCGATTCATACTTCTCGAGCTTCTCATACTGCCCGCGGATCAGCTCCTCGATGCGCTCACGCCTGACCGCGTCATCGGGCTTCCGGCCATGCATCGCCACGAGCGCCTGGATGCCATAGCCATGGGCCCAAACGTTGTAGATCAGCATCGGGTTGTCGCGGCGAACGTTGGGGAGCTCGTCGAACAGCCACTTCTCGCCGCGGGCAATCGCCTCGCCGACGTCTGCCGAACCGTCGTCCTCCTCGATGAGCGCCTGGACGCACATCGCCGTCGTCGCCGCCCGGAAGCCGAGATGGGAGCCGATCCCGGCGATGATGTTGAGATCTTTCGTATTCTCGGCCGAGCCGAAAGACCCATCGGGGTTCTGGATGCCGACGAGGAACCGGCGCCCGCGATCGATCGCCCCGTCGATCTCGGCCGGCGACATCGATGCCGGCCCCTTCGGACGTGGAATCGGATCGCGATCCTCGGCCACGGCCGCGCCGCCAGCGGCCGGAGCCTCATCTCCCCGTACCCCCGGGGCGAATGCCAGCACCAACAACCAGGCTCTCACAACCACCGCGGTTCGTGCCGACGTCATCGCTCGCTCCTCGCGTTCGATCGCTCTCCAGATCGGTCCACCGCGCCAGCTTCCGGCTTCACGGCCGGCTCGACCGGACGACATCTCCCGCCGCGATCCCTTCGAGGATCTCGGTCTTGCCGCCGGAGGTGCGCCCCGTCTTCACAACGCGCTTCTCCGCGGCGGCGCCATCCTTCCCCGGCAGCCAGACGATCTTCCTGCCGTCGTCATCTCGGAAAATGGCCGATGCCGGGAGCGTGACCGCATCGGGTCGGGCGTAAACCTGGCAGCGAGCGCTCCCCGTCATCCCGGGGAGTGGCTTGACACCGCCGGCGGGCACGGTGACGGCAAACCGGGCGTCGACCTTCCCGTCGCGCGGCACCAACGTCGCTGACTCAAGCGCCACAGCCCCTTCCGCATCGGGGAAGCCGGCAAGCTCGACGCGCCCCTTGAGCCCAGCGTTAAGCAGATGGAGATCCTTCTCGTCGACCTTCACCCGGAAGGCGACCCGTTCCGGATCGACAACGGTGAAGACGAGATCACCGACCGGCACCCCCTGCCCCACGAGTGCCTTCGCGGCCACCGCCGCAGTCGTCCAAGCGCCGTCTTGCTGCCGACCGTAGTAGACGATCCCCGACCGCGGGGCCTTGAGGGGGATCCCGGCCCGGTCCTGCTGGAGGTCGCGCATCTTCCGCAGCGCCTCCAAGCGGTCGCGTTCTGCTTTCTTGAGCGTCAGCCGCTTCTGCTCGAGGGCGAGGGCCGACGTGGCCCGCGTCTTCTCGAGCGCGAGCTTGGCCTTCTCGGCCGCATCCTTGAGCGCCGCTTCCTTCCGCGGGACCTCGAACGTGAGAGCCGCTTCGGTGTCGACGCCGGCCCGCCGGAGGTTGAACTCCCCCGACTCGACCTCGAACCGTGTCCGCTGGAGGATCATCTCCTCGGTTTCCTCGGTCAGGTCCTTGTCCTTGTACATCTTCTCCAGCTGCCGGAGCTCCTCGCGGGCATACTTCAGCTGCTCCTCCGAGGCCTTGAGACGGAAGCGGGCCGAATCCTCGGCGAGCGTTCGGCCGATGGCGAGAAAGCGGGCGAGATCCTCGGTGGCCGCGAGCGTGTCGCGCTCCGCATCGGCCAATTCCAGGGGCTGGAGGGCCTCGGTCACCGGCAGATCGCGGCGGGCGATCTCGAGGGTCTTCTCACCGACGGCGAGGTCGAGGTCGAGATCGGAGATCGCCCGGTCGAGCTTTTCGGTGTCGAGCTCGACGAGCGTGTCGCCGGCGTTGACGCGCGTACCGTGCGGCACGATCCGCACGATCTCCAGCGGCAGCGCCCACTGCTCGGGCTTGTGTTGCACGACGGTGGCATCGAGGGGATCAAAATCCCCCTTCGCCTCGAAGACGACCTCGAAGCGCCCCTTCTCCGCCGTCACGGTCTCGACAGGCTTCGCGTCGGCGGCTTTCTCGGTGGCCGGCTTGGCCGGTTCTTGAGCCAACGCGGAAGTCGGGCTCCCAGCCGGAGATCCGCCGGCCAGGAAGACCAGAGTGAGAAGCGCTCTGCCGGTCCTTCCGTGCGCCGTCATCCGTCCCCGGTCGCCCATCAGCGTGGCCCTTCGCATCGCTTCGACTCCTCGTGTTGTCTGGTAGGCCGGCGCCGGGAGCCCGGAGTCACCGGCACGACGACCGCTTTCCCAGCGGTTGTACCATCGTCGCCCCGGCTGCGTCTCCCCACCATCCGCCAGAGGCTCGACCGGCCCTGACACGTGGTGCAGACTGGGGATTCCCGTTCCCTGTTTCACCGGTTTCACCGACGGAGTCCCACCGATGCCGCAGGCTGCCCGAATCGAACGCCCGTCGCGCCGGCTGGTCCTGGCGATCGCCACCCATGCCCCCCTGGGATGGCTAGCGATCGCCACGATGGCCGCCGGACGGCTTGCCGACCCGCCGCCGGATACGGCCGACGCCGAGCCCACCGTCGTCCCCATCCGTCGCGACGATCCCGCGGGCTACCAAAACTTCGTCGTCAATTGGGATGCCGGCACGGAAGTCCTCTGCGCCGTCGTCCGCACCCCGGCTGATTACGCCCGCCTCTTCCACCCCGCCCCGGTGATCGCCGGGAAAAAGCCGTTCGCGCCGCCAGATGCCGCGTTTGAAAAAGAGCATCTGGTCGTCATCGCCCGAGTCGTCGGTGGCGACGGCGGAAGCTCGCTCGCGATCGAGCGGGTCGTGGCGAAGGAAGGCTCGCTCCAGGTCTACGGCCGCTTCCAGCCCTCGACGGCCAAAAGTTCGTTCTCGATCAAGCAGGCAGCGCTTGCGTGGATGCCCGCGCGCGAGCCCGGGCAGATGACGTTTCTCGAGAACGACACGACGCTCGCGACGCTCGATCCCAGCGGCGGGGAATGGGTCTCCCCCCCCCTCCCGAATGAACCTCCCGCCCCGCGCTGACCAGCGTGTTCGCGATCGCAGGAGCGCCAGCCAAAAGCCGGCACCGGCATTGAACGATCGGTCGAGACTAGGCTAAACTTTTTAGGTGTTCTGCAGGGGGAGACCGGTTCACGACCTTCAATCAAGGGGCGATCATGCTCGAGATTCCCATGGGGCGAATGAATCGAAACTGTGCCGGCCTCGCACGCCGCGACATGATCAAGGTGGGTTCGCTCGGTTTGGGCGCTCTCGGCATGGGGGCTCACGCCGTCGGCGGCCTCGGACTGGGGCAGCTTCTCCGCACCCGTGCCGCGCGGGCCGACGCCGGCCTTGCCACGAAAGACACCTCGGTGATCTGGCTGTGGCTCGGCGGCGGTGCGACCCACGTCGAAACCTTCGACCCGAAGATGACGGCGCCGGCCGAGTACCGCAGCGTGACGGGTGAGGTTGCCACGAACCTCCCCGGCGTCTCCTTCGGCGGCAACTTCGAACGGATGGCCAAGATCGCCGACAAGCTGGCGATCGTGCGCAGCTTCGCCCACACCAATAGCGGTCACTCTGGCGGCACGCATTACGTCATGACCGGCTACGACAATCGGCTCGCCGACAACGGCGCCGTGCCCGACCGCCCCGGCATCGGCTCGATCCTCGCCCGGCAGCGCGGCACCAACAACTCGCAGTCCGGGATCCCGACGTATGTCCGCATCGGTGGCATCTACGCCGACGGCCCCTCGTTCCTCGGCACCGCCTATGGTCCGTTCGATCCGGGGGGCGAGGCGCGGCAGAACATGGCGCTGGTCGTCGGCAAGGACCGGCTCGATGGCCGCCGCGATCTGCTCGCGGGCATCGACACGGTCCGCCGCTCGGTCGACCGCAGCGGCTTGGTCGAAGGCCTCGACGCCTTCGAGCAGCAGGCCTTCGACATCATCTTGAGCCGCTCGCAGCAGGCCTTCGATCTGAAGTACGAAGACCCGCGCGTCGTCGACCGCTACGGCCCCGGCCTCGGCCAGCAGCTCCTCCAGGCCCGCCGGCTGTGCGAGGCCGGTTGCGGGTTCGTGACCGTCAGCCACGGCGGATGGGACATGCACTCCGGCATCAAGGCCGCGATGGACACGCTCGGGCCGGCGCTCGACCGGGCCGTCTCGGCCCTCGTCGAGGACATGGCGATGCGCGGCGTCGACGAGAAGATCCTCCTCGTCGTCAGTGGCGAGTTTGGTCGCACCCCGAAGATCAATGGCAGCGCCGGCCGCGACCACTGGGCGCCGTTGAGTACGTTGGCCCTGGCCGGTGGCGGCCTGAAGATGGGGCAGGTGATCGGTGAATCGGCCGAGAAGGTCGATGTCCCCAAGACCACGCCGATCGGCCCGCAGGACCTGATGGCGACGATCTTCCAGGTGCTGGGGATCGAGGGACGTGTCCAGTATGTCAATCAGGCCGGACGCCCCGTCTACATGATCGAGCAGGGACGGCCGATCGAGGAGCTCGTCTGACCGGCGATCGAGTCGATTGGCGGTGACGTGGGATCGGGCTCTTTCACGGTTTCGCTTCCTTCCCGCCGCCGTTGATCTCAGCCGGGATCGTCGCCAACACCTGGCCGTTGATGGCATTCCACACGTGCACGGTGCCATCGGCGCTCCCGGCGGCGACGATCTCCCCGCTTGCCGTCACGTCGAGGCCGTGGAGCCACGCCGGCACGGAAGGAATCGTCCGGGCGAGGCCGCCGTTGCTGGCGTTGTGGACGCGCACCTGCTTGTCGCCGCTGGTCGACACGATCTCGTCGGTCGCGCCGCGATATTCCACCGCCGTCACATGGCGGGTGAATCCGCCGATCGACTGCTTCTGATCGGCGGAGTCGGCATCCCACACCTTCACGGCCGCATCGGCGCCCGCCGAGGCAATCTCGAGCCCGTCCCCTTTCCAGGCCACCCCGAGGAGATAGTTCGTATGCCCCTCGAACCGGCGCAGCGGCTTCATCGAGGCGATGTCGAAGGTCCGCAGATATTTGTCGGCACCTCCGGACGCGATCCGGCGACCGTCGGGCGAGAACCTTGCCGCATGGACGACGTCGTCGTGCGCCTGGGGGAGATGGAAGCTCCGGGCGCCGTCCGCGACCTGAAAGATCGCCAGCTCGCCCGACCGCGACGGCACACCGCCAGCGACGAGGAGCTGCGTGCCATCGGCACTGAAGTCGACGCTCATCACCCGGTCGGCAATCAGCCCCGGCTGATTGTCGCCACCGATCGTCGCGGCGAGCGTCCAGGGGGGATTCGTCTCCCAGGCGACGAGGGCCCCGTCCGCGGCGAGCGTCACGAAGCGTGATCCGGAGAGAGAGGCCACCGACACGAGGCCCCCTGCCCCGGCGGCATAGGAGGAGAGTGCCGCTCCGCTGGCTGCGTCCCACAGCTGGGCCGAAGGGAAATCACCGACCGTTACCAGGCGGGTCGAGTCGGTGGAGAAGGCCACGCGCCGGATCGGCTGCTCGGCTGCATTGGCGGCGTTGGTTGTCGCGTCGAGCCGCCCCTTCGTCTCGTTGAGCGTCCCTTCGGCACGCTGGTGGCTGTCACGCGCCACCTGGAGGGAGACTTGCGCCTGCTCCAACTCCCGCTTGGCAATCTCCCCTTGCTGCATCGCCAGTCTCTTCGCCCCCTCCGCCGTCTTGAGGGCGGCGACCGCGGCGGCCGCCGGCTTCCCGGCCTCGGTCGCCTTCGTGGCTGCGGCCCCCGCTGCCGTGGCGGCGGCGGTGGCTGCCTGGGCTGCAGCCTGCGCCAACGCCTGAGCGGCTTGCTGCTTCTGCTGCACCTGCGGCACGACCGCCGTGGCTTCGGCCACGGCCTGCTTGAGCCCGGCGTCGGTGGGCCTGGCATCGGCAGCCGCCTGCCGCTGCACGACGCGCTGCTGGGCGACCTGCAACTCCACTCCCACCTCCTTCACGGCCTGATCGGCCTTGGCCTTCGCCAGCTGCATGGCGCGGGCCGCCGCCGATGCGGCGATCGATTCCCGCTCGGCGGTGGTCTTCGCGTCGCTGGCCTGCATCGCCGCGGTGGTCTTCTGCTGGACGTCGGTCGTCGCCGCCGCTAGGGCCGCCGTCGCCTTGGTAAACAGGTCGTTGCGCACCGGCAGGTCCTTGTCAGCGGCCTCGAGGAGCTGCTTCGTGCGCGCCACCCGTTCGGTGGCGGTGGTCACCTGTCGCGTCAGCCCGGCCATGGCCGTGCGCAGGCGCTGGTCGCCGCGCAGTTCTGCCACCTGCTGTCCCCCCGCCTGCCAGAGGCGGGCCAGCTTGTTCTCTCCCACGGTCGCGACCCGCGTTCCATCGGCACTCACTGCCACCCCGGCCACCGGGCCACCGTGGGCATACTGTGTCACGACCTGCCCGTCAGCGAGACGGATCCGCCGGGCCACGCCATCGGCGCAGCCAGTCAGCACCTCTCCACCGTCTCCCGGGAAGCGGGCCACGGCCGTCACCGCTCCCCCATGGACCGGATTCTGGTTGAGCCCCGCCATCGATCGGCCGGCCACCACCTGCCAGCGCCAGGCACCGTCGGCCGCCGTCGACAGCACCCACTGGGCCACCTCAGGCCCGGCGTTGCCTCCCTCCCCGGCCACCACACAGGCCAGATGCGTCACCGGTTGGGCGTGGCTGGTGAACCGCTGGAGGAGCACACCGGTGGTGGTGTCGTGGATCATCACGGTCGGCTTGCCACCGGCGACCGCAGTGACGATCCGTGTTCGGTCGTCCGACCAGGCGAGCGCCGTCACCTCCCCGCCGAGATTGCCGATCCCGTGGATGCCGAAGGCGGCTCCCCCCGCCTGCCAGAGGCGCAACGATCCATCCGCGCCCCCAGTGGCGAAGGTTTGCTCGTCGGCCACCGCCAGCGTGCGGATCGCGACGCCATGGCCGGCCGTGAACAGACCCTGCCCCGTCTCGACCTGATAGCCGCGGATCGATCCGTCGACGGACGCGGCAATCACCTGCTGGCCGCCGCCGAGGAACGCCAAGCCACTCACCCCCTGCTGGCCCCCTTCGAGGTGCCTGGCGAAGCGGAGGTCTGCGGGCAGCAGCCGACCATCTCCACGGATCGCCAGGGAGGCGCTCTCCGCGCCGTCGAGGAACAGGCCGAGCTGAGGAGATTCCGCCACCACCGCCTGGTCGACCGCCTCGGCGAGGCGCGCGGTCGGGACGTCCCAGAGAAACGTCCCTTCGCGCCCACCGTCACGTTCGAGCGACACCAGTCGCTTGCCATCGCTGGCCAGGCCAACCGCGACGACCGGCGCGGTATGGCCGGTGAACGTCTGCTGGATCTGGCCATTGGCCAGGGCATGGGTGCGAATGAGTTTGTCCTCGCCGGCAGCCACGAGCGTGTTGCCATCGGCTGACAGGCCAAGCGCCGTTGGCGGCGCGGGGAGATCCCAGGCCGCAGCCGGGCGGGCCTCGGCGAGATTCCAGACCTTGACCGACCGGTCGGCGCCGACCGACCAGGGCTGATTGCCAGCCAGGAAACCGGCCGCAAGGACCTTCCCGGTATGCCCCGTGAGATCCTTGCCCGCCAGGCCGTCGGCCACGGTCCAGGTGCGGAGCACCGCATCGGCCCGGGCCGCCATCACGAGCGTCACATCGGGGCTGACGGCGACGGCGGTCACCGCTCCCCCCGCCTCAAAACGACCGATCGGTGCGGCCGCGGCATTCGTCCAATCGGAGAGCCGGACGATCCCATCAGCGCCCCCCGAAACCACCCGCCCCCCGTCGGCCGAGAAGGCGAGCGCCGTCGTTCCCCCCTCATGGCCCGGCAGCGTGGCCGCGATCAAACCTCCTTCGAGTCGGATGACACGGATCACCGGCTTGCCGTCGAGGCTCCCGGCCAGGGCAACGAGCCGGCGGGCGGGATGATGGGCAAAGGCCGTTACCGCAGCCACGTCCGCCGCCACCGGCGCCGCGCGCGGGGCATCCTCCCCGATCCTCCACAGCGTCGCCTGACCATTCTCGAGGCCGGTGGCGAGATGCTTTCCATCGCTGCCAGCCGCCAGCGCCGTCACCTTCGCCGCTGCCGCGCGCCACCGGCGCTCCATCCGCCCCTCCCCGCCAGCTCCATCCGCCGGCGCCGCGACGAGCGTGAGCAGGCCGTCGCCTGAGCCGATGACGATCCGCGGGATCGCCTCCTTCGCCGCACCGGGCAGAAGGACCAAGCCCGTCATCGGGGCGGCGAGTGGGGGGAGCATGAACGACGATTGCGGGTCAGTCCGCCCGGCGGCATCGACCTTGAGCAATTCCAGACGCGTCCGGCCCCCCTCGGCCGGCTCCGCCACGGCCATCCAGCGCCGGTCGCGGGTCGTCACGGCGCGGCGGTCAGCCACCACCGTGGCGATCATCTTCTGCGGAGCGCGTTCGGGAAGCTCGAAGGTGCGGAGCTGGTTGTCGGCCCCGGCGACGACCAGCCGCCCCCCGGGCCGTCCGGCGTGGGGAACAACATCGAAGGCCGTCACCGGCATTGGCGTCTCGACGACACCCCGGAGGGTTCCGTCGCTGGCGGCGGTGAGGCGGATCATGCCATCGGCCGAGGCCGAGACGAGCGTCGTGCCATCCCCCGGGAAGCCGAGTGCCGTGATCCGCTCGGCATGCCCGGCGAACTCGCGTCCGGCAGCCCCCGTGGCGGCATCCCACGTCTTCACGACAGCACCGGCAGCGGTCGCCACGAGCCTGCCGTCGGGCGTGACGGCCATCACCGGAGTTGGCCCGCCGGCCGATCCCTGCCAGGCCTTCACATCCCGCGGCCGGCGCCACAGCTTCACCTCCCGGAATCCCCCCGACGCGAGCGTGTCGCCGGAGGGATCGAAGGCGAGGGCACCGATGACGTCGCGATGGGCCACACCAGGACCAGCGCCGGCCCGCGCGTCGACAACCGGGTCGACAAACTCGGTCACGAGCCCACCGGTGGCGACATGATGGAGCCGGAGCCGGTTGGCGACAGCCGAGGCCACCGTCTGGCCATCGGGGGCGAGGGCCACGGCGAGAGCGGGATTGAATCCGGCCGGCATCGGCTGCCAGCGTGTCGGCACCGGCGCCCCTCCGGCGCCGGCCACCCGCGCCCCCTGATCGATCCACAAGCGCAACAGCCCGAGCTCCGCGGGCGCAAGCGCCACCGCGGCAACGTCATTCCCGGCCGGTGGCATGACCGGCTCGCGACGATGGGCGGCGAGCATGAAGAGCAGGCTCTCCTCCCCCTTTTCCAGCACGATCGCCGGGCCGGTGTCGCCGCCGGCGAGGATCTCGGCCCGCGTCTCCATGACCAGATCCCCCTGCCGCTCCGAACGGCTGTGGCAGGCGAGGCAATTCCGGCGCAGGATCGGGAGGATGTCGCGCTCGAACATCACCGGCTCCTCCCGCTTCACCTCTTCGACCGCGATCGGCTCGGCCCGCGCCGGGCCGCCCAGCGTCGCCAGGACGAGGATCACAGCGGTGAGAAAACGAGGCACAGGGGCTGACATCGGAGTCGACTCCAGGTTTACCCCCCCTCCGGCAACCGGGGCGGCGCGGGGCGGGGAATCACTTCGGGGGGGCCGGATCGGTGGGTTCGACAACAAACACCACCGGGCGCTCGAACGAGAGCGGTTGGCCGTTGAAGTTGAGGCTGAATCGCAGCGGGACACGATGTTCGCCGGGCAATGCCGTCGGTGGCAGCGAGACGACAAGCTTGCCGTCGGCCATCGCACTCTGAAGGTTCAGCGAGGCCTGCGGAAAGCCGCCGGCAGTCGTGGGGGGCTGACACTGGACGGAAACGTCGCCGGTGAAACCAAACAGACGCTCGACCCGGAAAGGCACCTCCACCATCCCCCCCGCCTTGACGGCGACACGCTCCGGGAGATTGCCCACCTGGAGTGGATGATCGGCGATCTTGATGATGACCGGTGGCGAGGGGAGGTTGACGTTGATGCCGCGGGGCGCCGACTGCGACTGCTGCTGCTGCGCTTTCTGATCGAGGCGTTGCTTCTCCTGCTGGGCCAATTGCGCGAGCTTCTGCGCCTCGCGTGCCCCCTCCTCCATCCGCTGCTTCATCTCCTCGGCAGCCGTCCGCTTGACGACCGACTCCTCCTGCTTCGCCGTCGCCGCCACCATCGCCTCGGTGGCGAGCTTCCCCTTGGCCGTTGCCTCGTCGAGCACTTGGCGCGCCTTGACCACCTCGGCCTGGAGGGCCACGTCGCCCGGCGTCGCCTCGAGCCGCTTCGTTGCCGCGGCGAGCGCTTGATCTGCCGCGGTGAGCACCGTGTTCGCCTGGCTTGCCGCCTGCCCGGCAGCCACGGCCGCCTGAGTGAGCGTGTTTACCTCAGCCACCGCAGCGGCGAAGGCGGTGGCCGCCGCCTGGGCCTCTTGCTGCGCTTTTTGCCCGGCAGCCTGCGTCTCGGTGACCACCGTCGCAAACGCGTCGGCCTTCCCCTTGGCCTTCGTGGCCGCCTCGGGGTTGCGTGCGTATTGGAGCCCCTGCATCGACCCGGCGACGATGAAGGAATAGGTCCCCGGCGGGATCGTTGCCGGAGGGCGCAGTTCGAACTCGCCGGCAGTCCCGCCGCCGATCGCCACCTGCGGCAGATTCATGCCGGGGGGAAATCCGAGCATAAAGCCCGTGATCGCCGCGGTCGCTCCTTCCGCACGCGTCGCCGTCCAGGGAACTTTCACGACCGCGCCCCGGCAGGTCTCGATCGGCTTTCCATCGCCGAGCCCGAGGGCCAC
>Ga0209598_10000143_pt1 | contig 54966 bp, 40 predicted proteins | sample M_140807_EF_Meta_FD_187317 | JGI IMG/M metagenome (GOLD analysis project Ga0209598, IMG submission 187317) | Freshwater microbial communities from Lake Montjoie, Canada to study carbon cycling - M_140807_EF_MetaG (SPAdes) (version 2) | ecosystem: Environmental > Aquatic > Freshwater > Lake... | reverse complement strand
GGCAAAACCCTCATCGAACACACCTGGCACGCCGCCCGGGCCTCGTCGCGAGCCGCGCGCGTGATCGTCGCCACCGATAGCGAAGAGATCGCCGCCGCCGTCGCCGCCTTCGGGGGCGAAGCGGTGATGACCTCGCCCGAGGCCCCCAGCGGCACGGCGCGGATCGTCGAGGCGCTGGAGTCGCTCGGCGACGCCGACGTGATCGTCAATGTGCAAGGAGACGAACCGGAGCTCGCCGCCGCCGCCATCGATGCCGCCATCGACCTCCTCGACCGCTGCCCCGGGGCCGGCATCGCCACGCTCGTCACGCCGATGCGATCGGCCGCCGATCTCGACGAGCCGTCGGCCGTGAAGGCCGAATTGACCCCGTGGCGCGAGCCGGCCCGCGCGGGCGGATACCTCCCCGGAGCGGCAGTCGCCGGCGCCTGGCGGGCGATCACCTTCAGCCGCTCCCGCGTGCCCGCCGCCCGCGAGTGGAGCGAAAAGCTTCTCGCCGCCAACCCGCCCTACTGGTGGCAGCATGTCGGCCTCTACGCCTACCGGCGCGAAGTCCTCGAAGCCTGGAACGAGCTCCCCGAGTCGCGCCTGGCCAGTCTCGAAAGCCTCGAACAATTGCGGCCGCTCGAGGCCGGCATCGGCATCGCCGCCTGTGCGATCGACCACGCCGCCAAGGGGATCGATACGCCGCGCGACTACGCCGCCTTTGTCGAGCGCTGCAGGCGCCGCTAACTCTCAGCCCTTCTCGACCGGCACGAGCAACACACTCGACGGCACACCGGTGAGGACCGCTTCGGAGGTGCTCCCCAGCAGCCAGCGCGTGACCGCGTCGGACGGGGTACGGCCGAGGATGATGAGATTGTCGCCATGATCGCGGACATGGGAGCGGATCTGGTCGCCCGGATTCCCCTGGACCACGATCGGGGCCTTCGCGCCGAAGGCCGGCGGAAGATGCTTCTGGAAGCCTTCGAGGGCCGTGGAGAGCGTGCCGACTTCGTCGTCGTGCTCCTGCTGCCAGGCCGATGCGATCGCCGCCGATTGCGGATCGCGCACCTTCCGCTCCAGCCACGACGGCAGCGGGCCGGCGAGGAGCGATTCGGCCACCCCGATCACCTCGCCTGACGTGTCGGCGGGCCAACGGAGCTTGCTGACCACCGCGGCCACCGCCTCGGCACTGGCAGCGAGATAACAGGCGATCGCCCGGATCGGCTCACTGGTGGCGGGAGCATTGCGGACGACAAGCACCGGCAGCGTCGAGCCATGGACCACCGCGCGCGACACACTCCCGAGGATGAAGCGCTCGAGCGACGTCTGGTTGCTTGCGCCCACGACGACGAGATCGGCCTTCCAGCCGATCGCCGCTTCGAGGATCCCGGCCGCCGCCGACTTCGTGCTCACGATCGCCTCGACGGGGCGCGTGAACGGCTGCGGGAGCCGGCCCTCGGCCTCGTCGAAGAGCGCCTTGCTCGCCCCCTCGACGAGCGTCTGCCCCCAAGGGACGCGGCGCTGGAGCTCTGCGGGGGAAAAGTAGATCGCCACTTCGTCGGCACGCGGGTCGATGAGCCGGCCGACGAGCGAGACAGCCTCCAGCGAGGCGGGCGACCCGTCGACACCGATGAGGATCTTCATGACTGGCTCCGACGGACGGAAAGGCAGGGATAAGGGGAGCGACATCGTGCCCCGGCGAAAGCTTACCCGAGATTCGACGACGCCCGCCGCGACAGCCGATCAGGCAATCGTCACCTTCGACGCCTCCCCAGGCACCTCGCGGACCAGCCGCGGGACACCGTAGCCGGAGAGCATGTGCCGGAGGCCGTCGACAAGCTCCACCGCCTTCGCCTCCGGGACGTCGAAGTGGGCCGTGCCGACGACGCGATCGGGAAGGTGGAGATAGTAGGGGAGGACGCCGATGGCGAGGAGCCGCTCGGAGAGCCCGAGGAGGACGGGGAGCGTGTCGTTGACCCCGGCGAGGAGGACGGCCTGATTGAGGAGGATCGCACGGGCGCCGGCCAGGGCCCGAACCGCCGTTTCCTGGTCAGGCCCGAGCTCCGCCGGATGGTTGGCATGGATCACGACCACGGCCGGCCAAGGGAGGCCGGCGAGGAGCTCCACCAGCCGGCGCGTCACCCGGCTCGGGAGCACGATCGGCAGGCGCGTGTGGATCCGGATCCGGGTCACGGTGGGGATGGCGACAATTCTTTCGAGGAGCTCGGCGAGACGGTCGTCGTCGAGGAGGAGCGGATCACCCCCGGAGAGGATCACCTCGCGGATCGATGGATCGGCCGCGATCGCACGAAGCGCCGCGGCCGTGCCGGCCGACGAGACCCCATGCTCGGCATAGGGGAACTCGCGGCGGAAGCAGTAGCGGCAGTGGACCGCACAGGCGCCGGTCGCCAACAGGAGCGCCCGGCCCTCGTATTTCTTCACCAAGCCCGGTGCCGCCAGCGCCGCTGCTTCCTCGAGCGGATCGGCCACCCAGCCGGGAGGCGAGGCCAGCTCCGCCCCCCGCGGCAGGACCTGGCGGAGGAGCGGGTCGTCGGGATCCCCACGGGTCATCAGATCGAGGAATGGACGGGGGACAAGGAGGGGAAAGCCACCGGCGGCGCGGCGGGCTTCGGCGGCGAAGCTGGCGTCGAGCCCGAGGAGCCGGCAGAGCTCGCCGGGATCACGGATCGCGGCCGCCAGCTCGACCTGCCAGCGTTCCCGTGGCATTGCCTCGAGCTGGCGCATGGCCCCGAGCTGGCCCCCTTCACCCGCAGGGTTGGCCGCGGGGGCCGAGACCGGCTCGGACTGCGTCGATTCGAGCGTCATGGGGGGGCAAGCTGGCCGAGGACGGATGGATGAATCGATGGCCGGAGCCGGAGCCTGGGGCCGCCGCGCTCCCGCGGCGGCCCGAGACGTTGACATCCGGCACCGCTGCGGCCACCCTTGACGGTCTTCCGCGAAGCCCCGGAGCCGTTTTTAAGGATACGACCGGCCGCCCGGAAAGGGAACGCCCGGCGGCCGGGCCGGCGGAGCGCATGATCAAGAATCGGGTTTTAGGTTCAACGTCCAGGAGCATCGAAGCAGTGGCAGGCTACAACACGAGCGAGTTCAAGAAGGGGCTCAAGGTCCAGATCGACGGCGACCCCTACCTCATGATCGAGTGCAATTTCGTCAAGCCGGGGAAGGGGCAGGCACTCTACAAGTGCAAGCTCCGCAACCTCCTCCGCGGCACGGTGCTCGACCGGACCTACAAGAGCGGTGATTCGCTCGATGCCGCCGACATCGCCACCATCGAGGCGCAGTTCCTCTACAAGCAGGGGGAACAGTTCGTCTTCATGGACAACAGCAGCTACGAGCAGTACGAGCTGACGAAGGAGCAGGTCGACGACGCCTGGAAGTGGATCAAGGAGGGCACCGTCTGCTCGATGCTCCTCTACAACGGCAACCCGATCTCGATGGAGGCGCCGAACCACATGGTTCTCAAAGTCGCCTACGCCGAACCGGCCATGCGCGGCAACACGGCGACGAACCTCACCAAGCCGGTGAAGCTCGAGACCGGCGCCGACGTGGTCGTGCCGGCCTTCATCGAGCAGGACGACATGATCAAGATCGACACCCGCACCGGCGACTACTTGGAGCGGGTGCAGAAATAAGGGTGTCGAGCGGCAAAAGGTGCCAGCCACCAATTGACAGACAAATGGTGGCAGGCACCTTTTGCCTCACCCAAACCGGCAAGCTCGGGGCTGACCGTGCCCCGAGAGCCGGCCTCGCCGGTCAGCGCAGGATAGGAGGGCGAAAGCGCAAGCGGCGCGGAGAGAGCCGAGGCCATGGATGGCCGAGGCGAGCGTCCGGCGACGGGGCACGGTCAGCCCCGAGCGGGTGCCAACGCGAGAAGGAAAGCGAAACGACAACGGCCCGCCGGAATCCCCGGCGGGCCGCTTCGTTTGGATGAACCGCAAGATGCAATCGCTCAGTCCCACCACCACCGGCCGGCGGGGAGTTCGAGCTTCTCGCCACGGGCCGAGGCGATCGTGCCCTCGTCGTCGGCGAGGATGTTCGCGGGATCGAGGGCCAGCTTCGGCTGGACGGTCACACCACCACCGATCGGGGTGACGAGCCGGTTGCCCCGCTGGATGGCGTTGATCGCCGGCTGGACCTCGGTCGGAGCGACGAGCCGCTCGATCGTGCAGACCGACTCGTCGCGGAGGCTCTCGGCCCCCCAGGCGGCCCGGCCGTAGGCGTCGTGCTCCTGCATCCAGGCGGCCACGATCGAGAGATCGATGAGGTTGCGGAGTTGGCCGTAGACCGGGTTGCGGGCGGCGATCTCGGGGTATTTCCGCGTGAACGTCTCGGTGAACATCTTGCTCGCCCGGTCGGGCCGGTCGGCCGACATCCGCTGGCCGTTGGGGAGCACGACCTCGTCGGCACCGACGAGCTTCACCCCCCGGCCAACGAGCTCGATGCCGAGGTCGTCGTCGGTCGCCCGGACGCACTGGTAGTCGGGGGTGAAGAACCAGCGCTGGAGGGCGTTGGTGGCGACGCCGGAATTGGCGTTGAGATCGACCCACGACTTCATGTTGCGGGCCGGCACGCGCTCCAGGCCGATGCCGATGAGCTTCATCCGGTAGTCAGCCTCGACCATCACCTGGGCGAAGTGCGTCGTGGGGCTGACACCGTCGACGCGGACATCCTGCGGACCGAGGGCCTGTGTCATCCCCATCACGAGCTCTTCGGGGCTGGCCTTGGGGTTGATCCGGCCGACGCTCTTGATGAACGCCTGGAGCTGGGCTAGCCCCTCCTGACGCGGATCGATCGAGCAGCCGATCGTGGCGCTCGTCGGCTCACCCGGCTCGAAGACACGGATCGCGGCGACGAGATCCTCGAGGAGGACCGTCGGGCTCCCAGACTCGATCCCCACCACACGCCCGGTGGCGTCGGTGATCCAGCCCTCGGCCGGGCCGGCGATGACGACTTCACCCGGCTGCCCATCCTCGGCCGGATAGACGAACACATACTGCACGCGCGTCAGGCCGGCGAGCCGGACGACATCGTCGGCGATGTCACGCCCCTCGGCGGCAGCGCGGGCCACTTCGGCCTCCAGCCGCGACAGCGCCACCTTGCGGAAGGTTGAACGCTTGCGAATGTCGCCAGGCAGTTCGGCGTAGGCGGCCACGCGCCGCTGGCGGGAGAGCCCCGCGTCGGTGACGAAGCGCGTTCGCAGGACTCCCTGGGCGTCGATCACGACACCCGCCGCGCCCGCGGCACTGCCAAGACCACCACCACCCCCCTGGCCACCACCCCCCATGCCGCCACCGCCCATACCACCGCCGCCCATGCCGCCACCGCCCATGCCACCGCCACCCTGCCCGCCACCCATGCCGCCGCCACCCTGCCCGCCGCCCATGCCGCCACCACCCATACCGCCACCACCCATGCCGCCCTGGGCATGGGCGAATCCGGTGGGCGCGACCGCCACGGCGAGGGCCACGAGCGCCGTCGACAACAGCGCGGCGAAGCGGTGGACGAGGGTCATCCGGTCAGCGAGGGGCTTGGACATGGTCGTACCCGGCGAAGGAGGAACGGTCTGCCGATGGTTGATTCCCGCAGGGCTCCGGAGACCGGAACCTCTCCGCAGGGTACGCCCCGGCGAAGCTGACGGCAATCAAACGACCGGCGTGTAGGGAGCCTCCGCGTCGGCGGACTCGCCCCCAGTATCTCTTCTCTCTTCGGCCCGGCGACGACAACGGCTTTGAGGGGCTTGGGGGGAATGGCGGGCGATTCGCCGGTTTTTCCCCCTCTCCCTGCACCGGGAAGCGGTCGTGCCGGTTGTCGGGGAAGTTGCCCTCCCGGCCGCTGCCGGCTCACCCCGCCCGGGCCGGGGAGCGCCCCCCGGAGAAACGGCGCCCATCCCCCCGGCCGTTGTCGTCGCGGCTGCGGCTGCCACCTGTCCGGGGGATCGAAATCCCCGCCCGGATCATGCCGGGGCCGAGGAGCCCCGAGACTTCGGCCTGAAACTGGGGCGTCCAGGCGACGGTGTGGCGGTCGGCCTCCAGGTGGACACGGCGGCCGTCGATCAGATCGAGGACGATCCGCAGCGGCACGCTCCCCGGATGGCGCTGCAGAATCTCTGCCAGCCGGTCGAGCGTGGCAGCGTCGTGGCCGGGCTCGGCAAAACGCACGGTGACATGCTTCACCGGCTTCTGCCAGGCGTCGGCGAGAGGGACGATCTCGTTGACGATTAAGTTCGTCTCCTCGCTCCCCGCCCGCCGGTCGATCGATCCGACGACGAGGATCACCGCGTCGGCCTGGATCGCCTCGCCGCAGCGGGCATAGTCCTCGGGCCAGCAGATCGAGCGCACGATGCCGTCCATGTCTTCGAGATCGAACATCCCGTAGCGGGTGTGGGTCGAGCCGGGGCGCGGCTGCTTGACGTTGGAGAGCTTGATCGCGGCCACCATCCCGCCGATCACCACCTCCCCCTTGGGGGGCACCGCGGCGAGATCGGCCGTGCCGTGGGTGCAGATCGCGCTGAGGAGATCGGCAACCTCCGCCAGCGGATGGCTGTGGACGTAATAGCCGAGCACCTCCTTTTCATACGACCGCGTCTCTTTGTCGGAGAGTGGCGGCACCTCCTGCAGCCCCGGCGGCGCGGCGGTGGGGGTGGCAACGGCCGGCGCTTCGTCGAAGGCATCGAAGAGGTTCTTTTGGCCACTCTTGCGATCGGCCGCGCGCGAGGCCCCGGCCGCGAGGGCCTTTTCGATGCCGGCCAGGAGCGCGGCGCGCTTGGCACCCATGGAACGATCGGCCAACAGCGAGTCGAGGGCCCCGGCCTTGGCGAGGCTCTCGACGGCGGTCTTGTTGACGACGCTCGAGTCGAGCCGTCCGCAGAAGTCGTCGAGATCGCGGAACGGCCCGCGCTTCTTCCGCTCCGCGTCGATCGCCGCGGAAGCCTGACCGCCGCAGCCCTTGATCGCCGAGAGCCCGAAGAGGATCCGCCCCGACGCCACCGTGAAGTCGGCGGCGGAATGGTTCACATCGGGGGGGGCGACCTCGATCCCCATCCGCCGGCAGTCCTCGACATGCTCGACGAGCGCGTCCTTTTTCTTGAAATTGCGGCCGGTGATGTCGCCGGAGAGGAGCGCTGCCATGAACTCCACCGCATGGTGCGTCTTGAGGTAGGCGGTCTCCCAGGCGAGCAGCGCGTAGGCCGTGGAATGGCTCTTGTTGAAGCCGTAGCCGGCAAACTTCTCGATCAGGCCGAACAGCGCCTGCCCCTCGGCCGCCGCCAGACCCTTCGCCTTGGCCCCGGCGACGAATTGCTCGCGGAAGGCGGCGATGGTCTCGAGCTTCTTCTTGCTGATCGCCTTGATGCAGGTGTAAGCGCTCGAGAGCTCGATCCCCCCGAGGCGCTCCAGGATCCGCATCACCTGCTCCTGGTAGACCATCACGCCGTGCGTTTCCTCGAGCACCTCCTTCATCACCGGATGGGCGTACTCGGCCGGCTTGCGGCCATGCTTGACGGCCACGTAGTCGTCGACCATGCCCCCCTCGAGGGGCCCGGGGCGGTAGAGGGCGTTGACGGCGACGATGTCGCGGAAGTGATCGGGCTTCATCCGCTGGAGGAGATCGCGGATGCCGCCGCTCTCGAGCTGAAAGATCCCCTTCGTCTCCCCCCGACACAACAGATCGAACGTCGGCTGGTCGTCGAGTGGGAAGGCGAGCGGATCGGGGCGATGGCCGGTGGTCTCGGCGATGATGTCGATCGTCTTGGCGACGACGGTCAGGTAGCGGAGGCCGAGGAAGTCCATCTTCATCAGGCCGGCGCGCTCGACATCCCCCATCGCCCACTGCGTGATCACTTCCTCCTTCCCCGTCACCCGCTGGAGCGGGACATACTCGACGAGCGGGCGGTCGGCGATCACCACCGCCGCGGCATGGGTGCCGACATTCCGCGCCAGCCCCTCGATCCGGCCGGCGAGATCGACGAGCTCCCGGACCTCGCCGTCGGATTCACACGCCGCGGCGAGCTGGCTCCCCGGCGCCGAGGCCTCCTCGATCGAGATCCCGAGCTGGTCGGGGACGAGGGCAACGATCGAGTCGACCCGCGGGATCGCCAGCCCCATCGCCCGGCCGACGTCGCGGATCGCGGCCCGCGCGGCGAGCGTGCCGAAGGTGCCGATCTGGGCGACATTCGCGGCCCCGTACCGCCGCTTCACATACTCGATGACCTCGCCGCGGCGCTCCTTGCAGAAGTCGATGTCGATATCGGGCGCCTCCTTGCGGTTGACGTCGAGGAAGCGCTCGAAGAGGAGATCGTATTCGAGCGGGCAGACATGGGAGAGATAGAGCGCGTAGGCGACCAGCGCCCCGACGCCCGATCCTCGCGCCGCCGCCGGGATGCCGAGATCGCGCGACTCGCGGACGAAATCCCAGACGATGAGGAAGTAGCTGGAGAAGCCGAGGGTGTCGATGACGCCCAGCTCGCGGTCGAGCCGTTCCATGACCTGGGCATCGAGGACGGGCCGGCCATCCTCTCCCTCTGACCAGCGCTTCGCCAACCCGGCGTAGCGGGCATGGAGCCCCTCGAGACAGAGGCGGCGCAGCTCCTCCGAGGCGGTCAGCCCGCCCGGCACGTCGAAGCCGGGGAAGTGCCGCTTGCCGAGATCGAGCTCGATCGCCACGCCGTCGGCGATCTCCTGGCTGCGGGCCACGGCCCCCCGCGTCACCTCCCCGGCCACCCCCCCGAAAGCATCGTGCATCTCCTCGGGGCTCTTCAGATAGAACTCCGACGATTCCATCTTCATCCGCGTCGGGTCGTTGCGGAACCGGCCGGTGTTGACGCACAGGAGGATGTCCTGGGCGACGGCGTCCTCGCGATTGACGTAGTGGCAGTCGCAGGTGGCCACCGGCGGGATCCCCAGCTCGCGCGAGATCTCGAGCGCCGCGAGCGTCACCTGCCGCTGCATCTCCAGACCGTTATCCTGGATCTCGAGGAAATACCGGTCGCCAAACAGCTTGTGGAACCAACCGGCCACCTCGCGCCCCTTGGCCAACTGCTCCGGCTGGTCGGCGCCGACGCCGATGAGCGACCGGCTGAACTCCCCCGACAGGCATCCCGACAGGCAGACAAGCCCACCGGAATGGGCTTCGAGAAGCTCGCGGTCGATTCGCGGCTTGAAGTAGAAGCCCTCCAGAAAGGCCTTGGTCGCCAGTTGGAGGAGGTTCGCATAGCCCTCGCGGTCTTTGGCCAGGAGCGTGAGGTGGTAGCTCGATTCCTTCTGGCTGCCGGCCTCCTTGTGGAAGCGGCTCCCGGGGGCGATGTAGGCCTCGTAACCGATGATCGGATTGATGCCGGCCGACTTCGCCGCGGTATAGAACTCGAGGGCCCCGTGGAGATTGCCGTGGTCGGTGATCGCCAGGGCATTCATCCCCAGCTCCTTCGTGCGGTCGACCAGCCGTTCGATCGAACTGGCCCCGTCGAGGAGGCTGTAATGGCTGTGGCAGTGGAGATGGACGAAGGAGCGGGCGGACATCCGTGGCCTCGCAGAAAGGGACGTTGGGGGCCGGCGATCGCAGGGGGCACAACGGCCCCGGGGATCGGGGCCGGCGCGGGCCGGAGAGGGATTGTACCGCGCGGAAAATCCCCTCCGGAACCGCCCTGAAACGGCGGTCACGCCCCCCGCCGGGCCGAGCGCCGGCGGTCAGCGATCGCGCGGCTCCGCGATCGAGCGCAGCATCGCGGCAAGCTTTCCCTGGAGATCGAGGATCCCTTGCCAGTGGGTAAAGTCGATTTCGACCCGTTCGGCTCCGGGGCGCATCACTGCCCCCTCGACCGCCTCGCGGAGAACCGCCAGAACGTGATCGAACAACTCGACGAACTCGGCCGACTGCGCCGGGCTCATCCGCTCCGGCAGGGAGGGGAGCTGGCCGGGGAGGATCGGCGCGGGGAAGTCGGAGAAGTCGGACTGACCGTCGGGGCGCGGCGCGGCGATCTTCCGCAGGCGCTGCCCCAGCTCGCGGGCACGCCCCTCCTCGCCGGCGGGGAGACGGGCCGCGATCTCGGCGATCCGCCGATCGATATCGGTCTGCGAGCCGACCAGGATCAGCGAGCGCCCCAGCGCGATCATGTCGCCGTCGCGAACGATCCGCACCTGGATGTCCTCGCCGTTGACCTTCGTGCCGTTGGTACTCTCCAGATCGGTAAGGACGACCTTGTCGTTGTCCTCCTGGAACTTGAGGTGGTAGCGGCTGATCCGTTCGTCGTTGAGCTGGATCGTGTTGCCCTCCTCGCGGCCGATCGTGACCGGCGTGGCGAGGCGTTCGAACACCTTGCCACGGTCGGCGCCGTGCAGGACTCGGAGGGTGACATACGCCATCGGCACTCATCCGGGCGGCCAGCGCGCGGCTCGTGGCTCTCCCTGCCTGCCAACGGCGCTTCTCCAAAGATTATCTGCGCGGAGCCGGAAAAGCCGGAAAAAGCCCCAACCGCTCTTCCCACTTCCCTGCCCCGGCCACGCTACGACCCTCCCGACCGACGCCACCCCCCTCGCTGGAGTGACTCGCGGAGACCGCACCGGCCGGCCGCCGCTCCCAGCCGGCGCCGGGCGCCGACCGGCGTCACCCGCCTAGGACCGCTTCGGGCCCCGGGCTTCCCGTGCCAGCCAGTCGAGCATCTCTACGAGCCCTTCCCGGGTCGATTGGGGATGGACAAACCCCTCCGCGACGAGCCGATCGGCGGGAAAATCGCTTGCCATCGCCAGCTCCGCCAGCCACGTGCTCGACAGCGGTAGCCTGCGGCCGGCAAGACGCCCGAGCCCATCGGCGATCGGGGCCGCGAGCCGGGCGAGGGCCGGGGGAATGCTCCGCGGCGGGGGAGCGCCGGTGATCTCCGCGATCAGTGCCGCCAAGCCGGCCACCGACGTCGTGGCGGGATCGGAAACCTCGAACACGGTGCACCCGGCCCCCGGGGCATCGAGGGCGAAGGCGATCGCCGCTGCGAGGTTTCGGCGCGAGAGGACCGATCGGGGGGTCGTCCCCGGCCCGACGAACGCGGGGCGCCCGGCGGTCACCCGGCGGGCGAGCGCGGCGAAATTCGTGCCGGGGCCGGGGCCGTAGACCGGCGCGGGGCGGAGGATCACCCCCCGCCGATCGGCATCGGCCTCCACCCACCTGCGGACCTCCGCCTCGGCACGGGCCTTCGACCCGCCGTAGGTGGCACCCGTCTCGAGCCGGCGCTCGGCCGAGGAGCCCGGCGCGATGGCGCTGATCGAACTGACGAGCACGAAACGGCAGACACCATGCTTCGCTCCCCACTCGAGCCAGGCGCGCGTGCCGGCCACGTTGACCCGGTCACAGGCGTCTGGATCGGCGGGCGTCGGCGCCGGCACCCTCTGCTCGACCTCGAGGTGGATGATCGCTGCAGGGTGCGGATGCGGCGCCGTGGCCAGCAACTCTCCGCGCGTTCGTCCCTGCCAGCCGGGCGGAAGCGGAAGATCGGTCGGAGGAAGCCGGCTGGTGGCCGTGCCGACATGGCCGGCGGCGGCGAGCACCGGGAGGAGGCCACGGCCGACGAATCCCCGCGCTCCGGTGACGACGCACTCCATGCCGTCACCCGGCCAACGACTCGAGCCAGTGGGCAAACCGGGGGTAGGTCCGTTCCCGATCGAAGGCGTCCTCGGCGAGGCGGCGAGCTCCCTGACGCAGCTCGAGCAGGAGGCGACGATCGGCAGCGAGGGTGGTGAGGACATCCGCCAAAGACTGCGGATCACCCGCGACGTAGGGGAGGCCGGCTCGGTGAGTGTCGATGAGGTCGGCAAGCTCGCCCGGCAGGGCGTTGACTAGCGCCAACCCCGCCGCCGCGTAGTCGCAGGCCTTGTAGGGCACTGCCACGAGCGACTCCGGCTTCACCGCGACCAGACCGGCATCGCATTCCGACAGGAGCTTGGCATAGGCACCGCGGGGCAGGAGTCCATGGACCACCACCCGCGCAGGTCCGGGGATCGTCGCCGCATCAGCCTTGAGTCTCGACTCGAGCTTCCCCGTTCCGGCAACATGGATGTCGACGGCCGTCCCCGCGGCGGAGAGCCTCCTGGCCGCGGCGAAGACGGTGTCGAGATCCTGCCCCTGCTCGAGGCTCCCGGCATAGACGCAGGCCAACGGCCGTGGGTCGACGCCGGTCGAAGGAACCTCGAGCGGATCGGGACGCGGCGGATCGGGATACTCGGCGAGATAGGCGCCAAGGTGGCAGACATAGGGGGGCCGGTCGCGCGCGACCGCCGGCAGATCGCGGAGGGCGGCCGCGGCATAGGCGCCAGTGGCGGATGAGATTCCGTCGGCCGATTCCAGGAGCACCCGGCGGCGGCGCAGCATCCCCCCGAGGAGGAGCGGGGCCACCATGCGACGCAACCAATCCGGCCCGGGGAGGAGGCGCTCGAACGTCTCCGGCCAGAGATCCATGAGATCGACGACGAGAACGGCATCGAGGCGGCGGGCGAGCCGGGCGGCCGCCTCCGGCCCCTCCAGGGGGGGCAGGCTGGCGAGCACGATGTCGGGCCGCTCGAGCTTTCCGGAGGCGACTGCCGCGGTCGCCTCGCGCTCGAGATTCCGGCCGAAGTCGCGGTGGCTGCGGAGCCGCGACAGCGAGACGTTGCCGCGGTACGGCTTGACGGGAACCATCCGGATCCCGAAGCCCTCCTCCTCCTCGACAAGCCTCGGCACGGGGCGGCGCGGTGCCTTGCGCCGGTGACTCCAGTCGGCGGTCCACCAGGTGACGTCATGCCCCCGCCCGGCGAGCACCCGGCAGAGCGTCCAGAAACGGAGCGGCGGCAGCCCCTCACCGGGGATGTCATCGAACGGGTTCACGACCCAGATCGACAACGGGTGGGGCGAGGGCTCGAATCGACTCATGACACCGAGCCTAGCAGATGCGCCGCCGCGGCGAGAGCCGGCTGTGCGGCGCGGCCGCACGAACCGGAGGAAACCACGAAAATCGGGCTGCCACGCTCACGCCCAGTCGCCGAGGCCCTCGACGGCGGCAGCCGAGCCGTCCCGGAGCCAGCCATCGAGTTGGGAGACGTCTTTCAGCTGCTGGCCCCGGAACCGGGGGACGACGAAATAGCGCGTCGAGACCTCGGGGAGGGCGGTCATGTCCCCCCACAGCTTCTCGAACTGGGCCACTGGGAAGACATCCTCCTGACCGTGCCCCCACCGCTTCTTGACGTCTTTGAGGGTCACATAGGTCGGCATCCGGGATGCCACCGCGCGGATCGCCGCCGCGACTCGGGCCATGGCCCCCCCATCGCCGTCAGCCGCGGCGATCACGTCGCCGCGGTCAATCCCGAACACGCCGAGGAGCGCGTCGAGATCGATCCAGATCGTGGCGGAATTGTAGAACCGGAGCCGGAGCTCATCCTCCTCCCGGGGCATCGCTAGCCCCTCGACGAGTCGCGGCCGGCCGTTGACCCGTGCCAGGCCGCCACCGCGATCCTCGATCCGCCGCGGGATCACCTCGACCCCGAGCGTCGCGCCCCCGGCGATGTGACGGCCGAGGATCGCCGGGTCGAGATCGGTGCCGACGGTATCGATGTTGTGGATCATCAACCAGCGCAGCCGCGGCTGCCCGCGGAGGAGTCGGGCGAGGATCCCGTTGCGGAGCATGTTGGGAAATTCGTACCAGTGCCCGACCGGGTGGAGGCACTGCGCCAGTGCGTTGTCGGTGTAGTCGCTCCCCTCCCCGACACGCTCGGCCCAGGCCACGAGCGCGGCTTGGACGCTGTCGCGCATCTTCTCTCGCTGCTCGTCGAGCACCTGCCGCGCCGTCTCCTCCCAGGCAAACCGCAGATCGCGGACCATCGGCACCAACCGCAGCCCCACGGCCCTGCCGGGGGAGAGGATCACCGGCAGCCCGGCAGCCTCGAGCTGCCGATGCGTCAGATGGCTCGTTGTGACGACATGCGGGACGGCGACGCCGGCGAGCCGGGAGACGCGCCGCGTCTTGGCGACATGGACATCGAGGAAGGTCCGCCACCCACCGGCGAGCCGGCAGAAGGGATGGAGGGCCTTGACCACCCCCGCCCCCTGCGTCCAGCGGCTGCCGATCCCCGCCGAGAGCGTGATGACCGCGGCCTCGCCCCGGGCGATCGCCCCGAGCCCCACCTCCCGGTCGGCGGAGGCCGCGGGCTGCCCCGATCCACCGACCCACTCCACATCGCCATCGTCGACATCGTCGATCGACGTCGAGGGGGGGAGCCGGTTCTGCGCCAGCCCGATCCGACCGCCCCGGAGATCGGCCCGGATCTGTTCGTGCTCGACGTCGTCGAACCCCAACGACTCCAGCGCCCCCCGCAGATCCCGCGCCGTGGTCCGGGCCGCTTCACCGGCGGGGAAGAGCCGATCGAAGAGCGTTTGCACCATGCCGGCGAGCTCGGGGCGGGACCGGCAGGCGGAGCCGAAGGCATCGAGCTCACTGCGGCGCGAGTCGGTCAGCTCCAGGCGCGACGTGCGGAGAAGCCCGGGCAAGACGCGGGCGTAGTACGGGGAGGGCATGAGGGCATCGGCCCCCTCATGGAGCTGGCACCAGGTGCCGCGGGTGTTGACGGTGAAGTCGTAGACGACCGGCTCCATGGCGAACGGGAGGCCATGCTCGAAGCGCTGCTTCGTCGCCGCCATGATGCCGGCGAGCGCCTCCTGACCCTCGCGGCGGGCCGATGGATCGAAGATGAAACCCATCCCGCCGCCCGCCATGCCACCGAGCATCCAGAAGCCCCAGAAGTGGTCGCCGAAGCTGGCCCGGACGGCATCGATGAGCGCCTCGGTGTAGGCGTTGCTCGACCAGGGGATGATGGTGCGCAGCGGGCCGGTGAAATTGCGCGTCGTGGCCGCGGCGATCCGCCGGGCATCGCCCGCGGTGAGGCCGGCGATGATCTCGTCGAGCACCTCCCCTGCCTCGATCCGGGCCTCCCACTCCGCGCCACAGCGGAGGAGGTATTTCTCGGTCACCATCTCGAGGATCGGACCGACGTTCTGGGCCATGCCGCCATGGACGAGGACGAGCGATTCCTGGAGATCGACTCCCAGCGGCACCGGATCGTGCCGGGGGAGAAGTCGCCCGCGGCTGACGCCGAACTCCGGATCCCCCTCGGCGGCGACGACCCCGCGAATGAGCTTTGCGGCCGGCCACACCCCGCCGGAATCCTGCCACCCGCCGCCACTCCCGCCGAGCCATTCGCCGAGGATCGCCCGGGCCGCGACGAGACGACGCTCCGTCTCGTCGAGCCCGCCGGTGAGGGAGCGGGCCTGCCCGGTGGCCCGCATGCAGACACTGATGAGAGCGGCGAGGAGATTGGTCGAGACGGCCAGGCGCGATCCCTTCGGAATCCCGTTGACCGAACTGACCAGCTCCAGGCCGTGGCCGGGGCCGACGACGGCGGCAAGCACGTCGGACAGCGACTCCCCCGATCCCTCGATCCCCGGCGGCACGATCCCCGCGGCAATGATCGCCGCCTTGAGCAACCCGAGGTGGTCACGACCGAAATCGAAGACCTCGCCCAGATCGGTGATGTCGGCCGTGGCGTCGAGGTCGATGCTCGTCAGCCGGAGCATCGGCTCGTCGATGACCCGGAAGAACACCTCCACCGGCGGCCGGGAAAGGGCATCGCGCCCATGGACGCCCAGATCGACCGACACATTGAGCACCCGTGCCGCCTCGGGGCAATCCATCCCGAGGAAGAAAATGTCGCTCCAGCCAGCATGCGACAGATCCATCCGGACCGGTGTCGATTCCTGGAGGAGTGGGAAAGGGGTCGTAGCCCCGGGCGCCCCGCGCCGGAGCAACTCCGGGCGGATGCGGAGCGGGTGGTCGTGCGGATGGCCGACCCGGAACATCCACTGGTTGCCGCGGATCGACCGCACCGACTGCCGCACCTGATTGGCCAGCGTCTGCAGCCCCAGTTCGCGGTAGGCGCTCGCCAGCGCACTCGACAGGGCGGCGGACGGTCCGTCGGCCTGCTGGCGCGCGAGGAGGACGTCGATCGCCTCCTCAAACCGTCGACCGAGGAGATGGTGGACGGCTGCGACGGGGATCAGCCCCGCCGTCGCGGCCGACTCGCCGAGGGCCGCGGGGAGTTGGTAGCGGTGGATGGCGGCGAGAAAGAACAGCGCCCGGACGCGGCGGTAGAGATTGGGACAATCACGCCGGAAGGCATCGAGGGCCGCCGCCTCGGCAAGCAGGCCCGCCGGGCCCGCGCCCCGGCACACCTCGTCGATCGAGCGATCACGCGTCCCCGCGTCGGCCGCGGTGATGATTTCGACGAGCCTGCTCATGGCAGTTGCGGTTGCCGGGCGAGGAGCTCGACGATCTGTGCCAGCACGCGGGAACGGTCGCGCCCGGAGAGGGCCAGGGCCAACTGGGCGGTGAGCAGGCCGTAGGGGAGACCGAGGTCGTAGCGGGCGCCATGCACCTGATGGGCCAGATAGCGCTCCTGGCGAGCCAGTCGCGAAAGCGCCTCGGAGAGATTGCGGCGACCCGACTCGTCGGCCGACTCGAGCAGGTCGAAGACCGCCGGCGTGAGCACGTGCATCCCGAAGAAGCAGAGGTAATGGCCGGCCCGCAGCCCCGGCACGACCAACTCCTGCTCCGCCTGCGTCGGCGTCGGCTTCTCGAGCACCGTCTCGATCTCATAGAGCCGGTCGGCATGGGCCACACGACGCCCACCGACGGCGCCGAACCAGGGGAGCATGCTCTCTCGTGTCGGCTGCACCGCCGACACGGCACAATTTTCGCGCCGTGCCGTCTCGACCAGCTGCTCGGCACAGCGCGCCGGGACATCGCTGACATAGAGATGATCGCCGACGAAGTGGAGGAACGGCTCGTCGCCGACGAAGCCCCGGGCACAGAGCACCGCGGCTCCGTAGCCATTCGGCTCCGGCTGGGGGATCATCTCGAGGCGACCGGGGCGGCGGTCGATGGCAGCCAGACACGCCGATTCGTTCCCTGGCCTGACGACGACGGCAATCTCGTCGGCCCCCGCCGCCAGGGCCTCGTCCACGATGATGCCGAGCGCCGATCGGACCACGCCATCCCGGTCGACGAGCCGCTGGAGCGGGTGCTCCTGGGGGGATTCCCCGGCGGCGGTGATCACGGCGCGGCGGAGATTCATGGCGGCTCCGTGGGGACGGCGGAAAGGCCGGCAAAGAATCGCTCCCGAGAGACGAAAATGCAACCCTCCACCACCGGGCCAAGGGCAGGATCGGCTCACGCCCGACGCGCCGGGCCGCCGCCGGCGGCGTCATCACCGTAGAGCCGCGTCAGGTGTCGACGGGCGATCGCTTCCCACGCGTAGTCGGCCCGGACCCACGCCCGACCACGGCGCCCCATCGCCCCGAGGTCTGCTTCCGGTAGCGCCGTGGCGCGAGCCAGCGCCGCCGCGATCCCGGCGACGGTCGGCGTTACACTCCATCCACAGCCCCGCTCCTCCACTTCCCCCCAGGGGGCCGCGGTCGTGACCACCGTCGGGACACCGCAGGCCAGTGCCTCCCCGACGGTGAGCGCGAAGGCCTCGGAACGGGAGGGGAGGAGGAACAGATCGAGCCCGGCATAGTGCTCCCCGAGGCGGCTCATCGGCACCGCGCCACCGATCTCGACTTCGGCGCCGAGTCCGAGGCGATCAGCGAGCTGCCGGAGCGACGCGGTCATCTCCACCGATCCGGGACCATCGATCGCCAGCCGCCAGCCCGCCGGCCGGGCCAGCTTCCAGGCGTGGAGCAGGACATCGAGATTCTTGATGGGGAGGATCCGGCCGAGGTAACCGGCCCGCCGCGGCGCTCCGGGAGCACGCCCGCGCGGCGCGTCGGCGGGCGGGACGATCCCCAACGGCACGAGCACCGGCCGGCATCCGGGGAGAAGGGAGGCGAGATCCTCCCCCTCCAGCGGCGAGGTCACATGGAGGGTGTCGGCGGTCACGAGCAGACGCCGCAGGCAGCCCTCCCAGACGGCCCGCTTCCGCCACCGGCTCTTCCGCAGCGCCTCGTGGCGCAGCATCCCGTGGGGTGAGACGACGAGCCTCGCACCGACCTCCATCGCTGCCAAGCCCGCGGCGAGGACCGGTGCCACCCACACGCCATGGAGATGGACCACGAGCGGACGCCCCTCCGCCCGGGCCGAGGCGGCGGTCTCGCGGACGACCGCCCCGATCCTCCGGGCGGCCCACCACTGGCCCCCCGGATGCCACGGCGCCGAGAGCGCGTTGACGGCCACCCTGCTGCGTTGCTCGGCGCCCCGGATCACCGCCGCGATCGGACCGGCGTGCTGGCCGGTGATCCCGACTGACACACCGATCGCCACCAGCGCCTCGGCCAACTGACCGACACAGACCGGGACACCCCCGTCATCGTCGAGCGTGCTCGACACGAGGAGCACGCGCGGGCGGTCATCGGCCGATCGACGTTCCGGCGGAATCATGCCTCGGTGCTCCTGACGATGGTCGCTGCCCGGACGGGATCGCCTCGACGCCGAGGAGGCCGGGAGGCCAGCGCCGTTTCCCGTGCCGCTGGTCGGCGTGCCGCCCGGTCGATCGGCTGGCCGGTGGGGTGGGGATGACATAAACTCCGGCGATGAACATCACGTATTGCTGGACCGAACCGTCAGGATACCTTGCCGCCTGTGTCAATGAGCTCGCCCGTCGACCAGGGGTGAATGTCTCCCTCATTCATTGGGCCCCATCGCCGATCGCCCCGTTCGACCTCTCGCTTTTCCGCGCGGTCACACCGCGGGTCCTCTCCGAGGCGCAACGGCACGACACCGCCGTCGTCAGGGATGTCGTCGCCGCCTCGAAGCCCGACGTCGTCGTGTTCGCGGGATGGGCCCACCGTCCCTACGTGAGCCTGCTCGACGAACCGCGGCTCCGCGGAGCCAGGTTTGTGATGACCGCCGACACGGCGCTGCGGTTCACGTGGCGGCAGCGACTGGCGCCGCTGCGGATCGGGGGGCTGCTCAAGCGGGTCGATGCTCTCAATGTGCCGGGGGAGCGGGGCTACCAGGTGATGCGATACTGGGGTGTGCCCGGCCGAAAGATCACGCGGCTCCTCTATGCGATCGACTACGACGGCTTCCGGGGGGCGGGAGAGCCGCGATTCGCCGATGCCACTTGGCCGAAGCGATTCCTTTTCGTCGGGCGCTACGTGCCCGCCAAGGCGATCGACACGCTCGTCGAGGCGTACCGCGCCTACCGCCAGAGCGTCGCTGACCCATGGACGCTGACGACTTGCGGCTCCGGGCCGCTCGAATCGCTCCTTGGAGGGGTCGAAGGGATCGAAAACCGTGGCTTCCTCCAGCCGGCGGACCTTGGCCACGAGTTCCGCAGGGCGGGGGTGTTCATTCTCCCCAGCCGGGTGGAGCCGTGGGGGCAGGTGATCGTCGAGGCCGCCGCGTCGGGGCTCCCCGTGATCTGCAGCCAGGATTGCGGAGCCGGTGTCGAGCTTGTCCGGGATTACCACACCGGGTTCATCATTCCCACCGATGACGTCGAGGCGGGCCGGCGGGCCCTGGTGAGAATGCACCACACCCACCCCGACCTGGCAACGATGGGGAGGGAGATTCGTCATGCCGCCGCGGCCTACTCCGCCGAGCGCTGGGCCGACAACCAGCTTGGGCTGTTCGCGCGGCTCCTCAACCGGCCCGACTGATCACGGCGCCGCTCGGTCCCGGCCGATCCGGGAGGCGCTTACCCCACCCCGTCGATGGAACCGATCGGCAGGGGACTCACCGCCGGGACCGGACCGGTGAGACGCGGGCGCGTGGGAGGGGGCGGCAACGCCGGCGACAGAGGGGGGGGAAAGACCGGCGACAAAGGGGCGCCGAAAGGACTCTGCCGCGCCAGCGCCACCTGCCGGGCGCGGAGGTGTTTCTTCCAGGCCCCGCCGGCCGGTTCGGTGGCGGCCCAGGCCACCAAGAGGATGCTCAACAGACCAACGCCTCCGGGCGAGAGGAATGCCGCCTCGGCGACGTTCGTCAGCATCACCGCCGCGAACACGGAGATTGGGAGGATACCACCGCGCGTGGCGGCGAAGGCGAGCGTGCCGATCCACAGATAGACGAGACACCCCAGCGGAATCCCCAATTCCTCGAGGATCATGACAGGGAGAACGCCCTTCTCGATCGTGGCCATCATCGGGAGACCGAAAATCGCGTCGCGTTGGACGTTTGATCGAGCGTACGGCGTCGAGCCGATACCGAATCCGATCCCGGTGAGCGGGTAACGGTTGATGTTCATTTTCATGACGTCGATCAGCCCCTGCCGCGACGACAGACCCTGCTCGATGAGCGATACGTCCTCCTGCTCGGCGTACTTGAGGAGAAACGTCTTGGCACCCCGCGCCAGCTGTTGTCCGCCGACGACGCACAGCAGGAGAAACAGCACGGCAGCGGCCCCCAGGCGTGCCACCACGATCCGCGGATTTTCGCTGCGCTGGTAGAGCACGCTGCTGACCATCTGCACGATGAACGCGATGGCCACGGCGCCGACATACGACAGCAGGGCGATGCGGGCCCCCGACCAATAGATCTCCAGGAGGCTCACCCCGAGGAGCCCGACCCTCCACCAGCGCAGCGGACGGATCGTGAGACACTGGACCGTGAGGATCGTCGCCAAAAGGGCAGCGGCGGCCCCCAGCGTCTGCGAATGGAAGTAGACGCCGGCGAAGAATTCGGTTCCCGCCAACATGCCGCGCCCCACGAGCCTCATCAGGAGGCTGAAGAGGATCCCGACCATGAGACCACCGAAGATCGTCTGGGTGGCGATGTGGCGGTCGGCCGGCGACATCCAGGACCAACCGCACACCGACGTCACGAAGACGATGCTGAACATCAGCGACTTGAGCAGCGAGACATCGACGATAAAGCTGACGATCATCGAGTGAAGGAGGAACAACAGGAGCACCGGAAGCGTCACCCTCAGGTGGCTCATCGCCTTCGTCGTCGACGATCGGCTCGGTCCGTAGAGAAGCACCGAAAACGCACACACGAAGAACACGAGGAACCGGAACTGCGCACCGAAGAGAGGTGGTCCGCAGATGCTATGAGTGCTGATGTTGATTTGCCAGCAGAGGAAGAGGCTGACGATCGCCTGACGGCGGCCAGTCAGGGCCCACGCGCAGATCAACACATAGGCCAGAGCCGACGTCGGGGCCGAAGCCAGGCGAAGCACCATGGCCAGGATCGGCACGAGCACCAGCCCGATCTGCCGGAAGCGGAAGGCGCCCCCGTCGGCCTGCGCGGGGATCCTGGGGAGGAAATCCCCCCAGCCACCATCGAGGGCTGGCGCGGACGCTGCATGGACCTGGGAAGACATGGCTGAAGGGAATCACCTTTCAGTAATCGGATGGCCCACGAACCGTGAGCCTGTCGAGGAACGCGCAGACTCCGGCCGCGGGCTCGTACCTTTTTGCCACCGCATGGACACGGCGCCGGTGCTCCCGATCGATCTTACCTGCCGAGAGGCTCCGTTGCAGCGCCTCGGCGAGCGGTCGAACGCGACCGGCCGGCACGACCATGCCGGCCACGGGATCATCGATCATATCGGCCGCCCCACATCCGTCGCTGCACACGACCGGCGTTCCGGCGATCAGGGCCTCGTTGACCACCATGCCCCAGCCGTCGTGTCGGCTCGGCACAACGCAGCAGTCGCTGGCCGCGATGGCACGACGGACCTCCCCGTTGGCCATGGGGGGATGGAAGCCGATGTAGGCCTGCGGAAACCGCCCCGCCGCCCGCCGCAGTTCTTGCTCGAGCGGCCCGCTCCCGTAGAAATTGCACCGCCACGGCAACCCGTCGAGGTCGGCCAGGGCGGCGAGGAGCACGTCGAGCCCCTTGCGCCGGATCATCTGTCCGACGGCGATGAACCGGAAATCCCCGCCGGTGGTCGCCTCCGCAGGCGGCCAAGGAGAATCGGGCACGTCGAGATAATACCCGAAGCTCCCGATCTTCCGCCGCGGGATGCCGATCGACTCGAAGAATCGCCGGCCGACCCCCCCCATCGCCAGCACGAAGTCGACCCGCTGCCCCCAACGACCGACGAGCCAGCGGCCGCGGACCCGTTTCAGCCCCCCGGTCCACGGCCCCTGCTCCGGAGCCTCCGAAAGGATCGCCAGACGGGCCGCCGACGACGTCAGTTGCCGGAAGGCCCGCCAGACGATGCGGTGCGAGAAGAAGCCGGAGAAGACGTGGAGCGAATCGGTCCCACGATGGGCGACGAGCGTGCCGAAGCCCTCCGCCGACGACACGTCGACCACCTGCACGCGTTCATGGGGGGCGTGACGCCACCCCTGATCGACGCGGCAGGCCGGAAGCGCGGATTCGACAGCGAGGATCACCTCGACCGGCAGGGACGCAGAGAGCGCCTCGAGAAAGTCATGCTGGTGCGGACTCTCGATCGGCTGCCAGAACACGATCCGCTGGAGTCCCACGAGCACGCCGCGGCTCACCTCTGCACGACCTCCGCGAGCGTCCCCGAACCGACGACCCGCCCGCGCTCGAGCCGGTAAATGACGTCGCACTGCTCCACCGTCGACAACCGGTGGGCAATGATCACCAGGGTCTTGGCCCCTTGAAGGGCGTTGACCGCGGCCATGACCTCGCTCTCAGTGGCGGTGTCGAGGGCACTGGTCGCCTCGTCGAGGACGAGCACCGCCGGATCGTGGTAGAGGGCACGGGCGATCCCGATCCGTTGTCGCTGCCCTCCCGAGAGTCGCACCCCCCGCTCCCCCACGACGGTCGACAGTCCCGCCGGGAGCGAAGCGACGAAATCATCCAGACGAGCGGCCAGGATGGCCCTTTCCAGCGCCTGCTCGTCGATCTCTTCCGGAGGCACGCCGAAGGCAACATTCTCGCGCAACGACTCGTCACAGAGGTAGATGCTCTGCGGGACATACCCCACCAAGTCCTGCCACCCGCGGAGATTGTCGCGGATGTCGACACCGTCGACCGTTACCCGCCCCCCTTTCGGCTCGAGGAGACCAAGAAGCAGGTCGACTGCGGTGCTCTTGCCGGCACCGCTGCCGCCGATGATCCCGACCGCCGCGCCGTAGGGGATGGACATCGACACTCCGTCGAGCGCCGGGGCAGAAGTGCTTGGAAATCGGTACGAAACCCCTTCGAGGGCGATCGATCGTCGAAACTCTATCTTCCGCGAGGCTTCCGGAGGGGAAGCGGACAGCTTCAGATCGTCCTGGAGGGCTTTCAGCCCAGACGCACCGAAGCGGAAGTTCTGGGCGGCCACGGCGAGCCGGTTGACCGACGGAAGAAGCCGGAAGGCGGCCGTCGCGAACAAGCCGAGGCTGCCAACCATGTCGCGGCTGTCACGCCCTTGCCAGAGCATCGTCCCAGCCAGCGCACAGAGGGTCGATACGGCGACAAGCTCGAGCCACATCCGCGGAATCTGTCCCATTACGATCTGGCGGACCGAGATTTTGGCCGCAACACGGGCGTTCCGGTCGTACTGGGTGACGAAGTATTCCTCGCATCCCCGGATCTTCACGTCCTTTGCTCCCCCCAGTCCCTGCTGCACATGCCGGCCGATGACTGCCGCCAACTTGAATCGCAGTTCACCCCAACGCTCCATCCGCTTTCCCGTCATCCAAGCGAGCAACTGCATCGCGACCAGGAGGGAGCCGCCAGCCACAAGGGTGCTCAGCGGCTCAATGCACGCAATCATCCCCACCACCCCCACGAGCACGAGGCTGTCGCTCACCGCGGAAAGCATGGTCGAGCAAAGCGAGGAGAAGGCGGCCACCTCGTTCATCGTCCGCCCCAAATCAGCCGAGTTGCGTCCGAGGTGGAACGACCACGGTTGGTGAAGGTAGATCGAGAACAGATTCCTCGCGAGGTTTGTCTGGAGGGTGGTGATGAACCTCGACTGCCAATAGGCCGAGATGACAAGAAAAATCGTTTTGACCACATAGATGACGAACAGCGCGAAAAATGCACCGACGATCAACTGCTGTTTCGTCGGGTTGCCAAGACGGGCGAGGATCGCGGCTGCCACGGGGGAGGGGGTCGAGTCATCGAGCGTCATCGCCGCCAACGCCGGAACCATCAGACCGACACCGAGCATCTCGAGGATCATGCTCACGAATATCAAAGCCAGCAGCCCGAGCGAGGCGACCTTCTGCCTGGCAGTCAGGATCGACCAAACAGCGGACACCATCTTGAGGACGTTCATGGCGACACGATCTCCACGGACGGCCCAGCGGCGGCATCACGACCGAAGGCTCGAGCCAATCTCTCCAGGCAAGCCTCCCAGGTGAACCCCGCCGCCCGGCGACGGCCCCGTTCCACCCAGGCGCTGCGGAGAGGGGCTTCAGCGCGGAGCGCCAGGATCGCCTCCACGACCTCCTCCGGCCGGTTCTCATCGACATACCAAGCCCCGTCACCGGCCGTCTCCGGCACCGCGGTCAGCCGGCAGGCTAGCACCGGCAAGGCCGCAGCCATCGCCTCGAGGGCCACGATCCCGAACGATTCGACGTTGGGGAGATAGAGGAGCGCCAGATACTGGGGCATCATCGCGGCGAGTTCCGCGGGGGGACGAAAACCGAGGCGTCGGATGGTGGGACGGCGCTTACACGCCGCGAGGCTGCGGGGGTCATCCATCGTACCGACGATGTCGATCGAAAGTCGAGGAATCCGTTCCGCGAGGGCATCGGCACTGGCAAAAATCCGATCGGCACCGTCCCAGCCGTTGAGGCCACCGACCACGAGGAGACGATTGGCATCATAACGCACGCCGGAGCCCGCTGCGATCGCCGCGTCCCCGGCGGTGAAAAATGCATCATCGACGCCATTTCCCACGACCATCGACCGCTCCGGGCGAAGACCGAACCGTTCGATCAGGAATCGCTCGAGATAGGGCGACACCGGGAGCACGAGATCTGCGCAACGGCAGATCCGCCGGAAAAACCACGCCATCCTCGCCCGCTCGAAGCGGGCCGTGGCGGAGTGATAGCCGGGGAAGCTCCGCTCGAAGTACGTGCTGCCGTGGACCGTGACGGCGGTCCGCGCGTGGCGGGCCGGAGCCCACAACTCCTGCGGCGACCAGACCCAGTCGACTCCCGGGCAGAAGCGGTCGATCGGCGGCACCTCGCTGACGGCCCACAGCAGTCTTCCGAGCCGGTTGGAGAGGGGAATCGGAGCGACCTGAAGGCCATGGAGGCTGCTCGTCTGCGGAAGATTCCCGCCGTCGAGTTGGTTCCGTGGTGCGACGACGGAAACATCGAATCCGGGGCGCGCCGCCAGGCCCCCCACCATCCGCGCGATGTGCTTGTCCACCCCGGTGGGAGGCCTGGTGGTGTAGCGAACGTCGATATGCGCGGCGACACGGACGGGCACCGGGACGTCCCCATGGGATCAGGAAAGCAGCGGGCCATGGCGTCCCGGCACGCCATACACGAGTGTGTCGGGGGGGACGTCGGCGAGGGCGGAAGAGTTGGCGCTCACCTTGCTGCGATCACCGACCTGCCGCCCCGGGCCGATCGACGCATGGAGACCGAGGAACACATCAGCGCCAACCCGGGCGAATCCGCCGAGGGTCGCGTAGGGAGCGAGCACCCCGAAGTCGCCAACCGAGGCATCGTGTGCAACCGACGCGTGGTAGTTGAGGAGTACCCCACGGCCGAGTGTGGCGGCAGCGCTGACGATGGCGTAGGGGCAGACGATCGTCCCTGCACCGAGCAGCGCCGACGGCGCGACAATGGCCGTCGGATGAACGAGCGTGAGGAATCGGCCACCGCGGCCGGCAAGGGATTCCGCCAATCGGCGGCGGACACCCGGAATCCCGATCCCGAGCAGCAACCCATCCCCCGGCATCGGCTCATACCTGTCAGGATCAGCGACGATCGCCCCTTCCGCCCCACCACGAGAAGCATCCGCATCAAGGAAACCGGCAAACACGGGCCCATCTGCCGGCCACGCATCCCGCACCCAGCAGCGGACCTCGCGCCCAAACCCACCGGCCCCGACGATCAGGATCCGATGGCAACCGGGGAACGGTGGGAACGGTCGATCGAGCAACGGCAGGGTGCTCTCTGGAGGGGCAGGCTCGGGCAACTCGGCACGGATGTGAACCATGCTACCTGACAGCGGCCGCTGGCCGGCTCACGCCGCGCCGCCACCGTCGATGGTGAGGGTCTGACCGGTGATGAACGAGGCCTCTTGACTCGTGAGGTAGTCGATCGATCCGACGACGTCTGCCGTCGCCCCCAATCTTCCCAGGGGCGTCCTCCGGGCGATGCGATCCCGGTCGGCCGGGGCGAGTGTGGCCGACAATTCCGTGGCGAGGAAGCCCGGTGCCACGGCGTTGACACGGATTCCCCGCGGCCCGACTTCCCTGGCAAGACAGCGCGAGAAACCCTCCAGCCCGGCTTTTGTGGCCGCATAGACCGCCAAACCCGGGCTCCCCCTGGCAGCGACCACGCTCGACACCACCACGACCGAACCGGCCTCGTCCTCTGGCCGCGTCCGTGGTTGGGCAAGGAACTGGCGGACACACTCCCGCACGAGCACGATCGCGCCACGAAGATTCACCATCACCATTGCGTCGATGTCAGCATCGGACATGGTGGCGAGAATCCCCTCCGCGGCCACGGCCGCGTTGGCGACACAATGGTCGATCCGACCGAATCGTTCGACGACAGTCCCCACGAATCTTCGCACAGCAGCCGAGTCGGCGGCGTCGAGGAGCTCCTGGTGGACACGGCCAGGATATCTCGACTCCAGATCGGCAAGCGCCACCGAACCGGACCTCGAGAACGTCGCCACCCGGTCTCCGCGCGCGAGCAACCGCTCGACCACGGCCAACCCGAGCCCGCGCGATCCACCGGAAACAACCGTCGTCGGAAGACAGCGGGCGGCGGTCTGGCTCTGGGATTTGATCATCGATCAGCCCCTCGATCGCAGCCGTGTCATCTTCCCACCGGCCTTCGCGGCACCTTGCCCGACGGATTCGTGAACAGTTTTCGAGTGAAGTCGAGCACGCGAGGCACGCTGTGTGCCTCGAGGGCCGAACGACACGCGGCCAGCGCCGCGGCCCGGAGATTCTCCGGCGTGACACCCTCGGGGAGGGGATCGACGGCGACGATCTGCGCGGCGACGATCTCCCCGGTGATCGCGCTGGGGAGGCCGTAGGCCCGCGCATCAGCGACACCGGGAACGGCGCGGAGAACGTCCTCGACCCTGCGGGGAAAGACCTTGGCCCCGCCGACGACGATCGTGTCGCTGCGTCGGCCGGAGAATTCGTACCGATCGCCACGGCGCTCGACGAGATCGCCGGTCGCCACCTCGGCCGTGTCGCGCGAGAGCTGGACAAGGAGCTCGCCATCACGGCGGGTCGACAATTTTGCCCCCCCCGGCAGGGCTCGGCCGAGCCACTCGGCGGGAAAGCCCGGCAATCCGTCACTCACGCGGAACACCTCGCCCAGCTCGGTGGTGGCGTAGACATGCGTCACCCGCGCCGTCGGGAAGAGGGCCCGGGCCTGCTCGAGCAGTTGGCCGTCGGCGGCCTCGCCACCGAGGGTGATCCGATCGAGCCTCATTCTGCCCACGGCGTCGGAATCGGCGGAGGCGATCACGCGCCGCAGGAGCGTCGGCGTGGCGGGGAGGATCGAGACATCCTCGTCGGCGGCTGCCCGGGCGACGCAGTCGGGATCGCGTGAAGCCGGCACGATCAGACGTCCACCGGTGAGGATCGCCTGCAGCCAGACCTGGGTCCCGGCCCAGCGGGTGGCGTCGTAAACGAGTATCCAGCCGCGCCCATGCCACTGCTCGGCAAGGCGTGCCGCGGCGAGGAGCGAGTCCCACGAATGCTCAACGAGCTTCGGCGGGCCGCTCGTCCCGGAGGTCGCCACGACGACCTGTGGCGAAGAGGAGTCGTATTCGCGGCGCGCCCGTCCCTGGGCGGGTGGGGGGGGGACAGCCAGATCGTCCCCGCAGACACTCCAATCGCGGAGCTCTCCGACGAGATCGCGCGAGTCCTCGGCCACCAGGGCGAGCGGGACACGCTGCCTTCCGCAGGCCGCGACGAGGGGGATGAGCGCGGCGAGGTCGCCCGAGCGCGCGACCACGCCGATGGGATGGGCCTCCGCGAGTCGGCGTTCTACGGCGGCGACATCCGTGGCGAGTGTGCCGTACGACACCGCTCGCCGCCGGTCTGCCCCGAGCCCCGCAGCCGTGACGATGGCCACGCGGTCGGGGTCGGCGGCAGCGACCGACTCGATGGCGGCAGCCAGTCGTGCCGGCGCGGCGACGTCAGGAGCCTGGGCTTGGGCGGAGCGTGGCGGGGAGGCGGAGGATGGCATGAGCGTGGCTGGGGTTCGGGGTGGACGAAGACAGAATGGTCCGAAAAGGGAGACCGAGGCTAGGAACGGGCCGCGAGGGTGGCCGCATAGAGCGCGACGAGGTGGTCGACGGTGCGGATCGGCGGGTGGGGAACAGAGCCCCTCGCATCGCGGAATGGATCGACGCCGAGCGACCGCTCGAGGAGCACGATGATCTGGGCCAGATCGAGCGAATCGAGGCCGAGGTCGCTGCCGAGGAGGGCGGAGCCGGGCGTGTCGCGCGGCGGGCGGGCGGTATCCCGGTAGACCGCCAGGATCGCTTCGCGTACCTCGGCGGCGATGTCACGCGTCGCGCCGTTGACGGACATCATGGTTCGAACTCCTTCATCGTCACCGACCCCGCCCCCGAGATCCCCCGTCCCGTCAGCCCCTGCCAGGCCACGACCCCAACGGTGGCAAAGAGGATGCCGATATCCACCACCGGAGCGTACCAGCAGGCGAGCATCTCGACGTAGCGGACATCGAGTTCGAGCCGGGCCGGCCAATCAAGGCCATTCCGGCCCCGGATCTGGGCCAGCCCCGTCAATCCCGGACGAACCTCGAGGCGGCGGCGTTGCCGGGAATTGTACCTGCCGACGTAGCGCAGCGGGAGCGGTCTCGGACCGATCAGGCTCATGTCGCCGGTCAGGACACTCACCAACTGGGGAAGCTCGTCGAGGCTCGTTCGCCGGAGAAAACGGCCGAATGCCCCCAACCGGTCCTCGTCGGCGAGCCATTGACCGTCCCTGCCGACCGCCTCGGACATCGAACGGAACTTCCCGATCACGATCGGCACTCCACCCCGTCCGGCCCGCCGGTCAGAGTAGAAAGCCGGGTATCCGAGGATCGCCACGACCGCCGCCCATGTCCCCAACAACACCGGCAACAGCAGCGCCAGCAGCGCGGCGGCGACGACGGTGTCGATGCCCCGTTTGACGAAGCGCGCGTAGAGCCCCCCGGGCCCGGCGGGCCGCTCACCGATCGTCGCTGGCGGAGTGTCGAACAACGCTCCCTTCCTCCCAGATCCGTTGGTGGTGGTCCGCCCCCCGGGGGCCGATGGTCCCGAGACCCCCGGCTGTCAGAGGCGGCGTTGGCAGGCAGCGATCATCCCACAGACCTCGCCGATCACCGCCGCATCGACATGCGGGCCGATGGGGAGCGACAGACTCCGGGCGGCGAGACTGTCGGTGACAGGCAAGTCGGCTCGCCCTTCGTGGAACCGCCGGAATGCCGCCTGACGGTGACAGGGGGGATCGTAATACGTCCGCGTCTCGATCCCGCGCCCGGCCAGCGCCCGGCGGAGGTCGTCCCGCGTGGCACCGAACTGATCGGGATCGACGGTGATGGAAAAATCCTTGTGGCTCGAGACGTCGCCGGGACCGACGGCAACGAATCCGATACCGGCGATCCCGCCGAGCGCCGCCGCATAGGCCGCGGCGACCATCCGCCTGTGGGCCGCCACCTCGTCCAGTCGGCCGAGCCCCAACCATGCCGTTGCGGCACACATCTCGGGCATGCGACCGTTGCACCCCGAGAACTGGGCATCGTAGGAGCCGTCGTTGCCGTATTCGCGCCCCACCCGGATCAGCGTGGCCAGACAATCGCAGTCGGTGGCCACGATCCCCCCTTCACCGGCCACGAGGAGTTTGGTTGGGGAGAGGCTGAAGACCTGCGCCGTTGCCCCGCCCCCGAGGGGCATCCCCTCCTGACGCGCTCCGAATCCATGGGCGGCGTCGATGACCAGCGGCAGGCCATGTTTCGCGGCCACCTGACGGAGCCCGGCAACGTCACAAGGATTGCCGAAATTGTGGCAGGCCGAGATCGCCACGGTCCGTGGCGTGATCGCCGCCGCCACCGCCTCCGGCCGGGCGTTGGTCGACGCCGGATCGACATCGACGAACACCGGGCGGAGGCCGTTCCAAACGACCGCCGCCGGGGCCGCCAAGAACGTGAAGCTCGGCATCACGACCTCGCCGCCGGATCCGCCGCCGCCCGACAGCACCGGCGCCGTGGCGCAGTCGACCATGGCCGCGGCCCGGCACCCCGTCACCGCGAGCTCCGCCAGTGCCCGGTAGACGAGCATCAGGCCGGTCGTGCAACTACTGACGCCGATGGCATGCCCGACGCCGAGATGCGCCGCCGCCGCCGCCTCGAGACGCTCGAGGTAGGGGCCCTTCGTCAACCGGCCCGACCGGCAGATCGCCTCGAGATGCGGCTGGATCTCCTCTGCCGACGGCAGGGCCGGACGCACGAACGGCACTCGAGCCGGACCTTCAGCCGCCACGGGCAGGCCTTTCTGTGATGGCTCCGGAGTGTGGGTCGCCGGGAACCGCCCAGGCGGTGCCCCGAGGCCGAAGCGGCAGCGCTGGCCGGTACTCGGGGACGATCCGCTGGAGGGATTCACGGATCACGTCCGGGGATTCGCCAGGGAGCGCGTGGAGCCGGTCGAATTGGTCTTCAATCTCCTCCAGGACCGCCTTCGGCCCGACGACACAGCATACCTTGGGATGCCATGTTTGCACCCTCTGCTCCTCCGCGGAGATCAGCTCCTCGGCGAGCTTCTCCCCCGGCTGGAGTCCGGTGAACTCGATTCCGATCTCCTCCTCGTCGCAGCCGGAGAGGGAGATCATGTCGCGGGCGAGGTCGACGATCTTCACCGCGGGCCCCATGTCGAGGAGGAAGATCTCCCCCCCCTTCCCGATCGCAGTGGCTTGGATCACGAGTTGCGCGGCCTCGGGGATCGTCATGAAGAACCGCTCGACGTCGGGATCGGTGACGGTGACCGGGCCGCCCCGGAGAATCTGCTCCTGGAACTTCGGCACCACGCTGCCGTTACTCCCGAGCACGTTGCCGAAACGGACGACGACGAACGTCGTCCGCGCCGTGGCCGCGAACGCCTGGACATACCTTTCGGCGAGGAGTTTCGAGCATCCCATCACGCTCGACGGCTTCACCGCCTTGTCGGTAGAGATGGCGACGAAACGCCCGACGGCGTACTCCTCGGCCAGACGCACGAGCAACCGGGTGCCGAAACAGTTGTTCGTGATCGCTTCCCCGGGGTTCTTTTCGAGCATCGCGACATGCTTGTGGGCCGCCGCGTGGAACACCACTTCGGGCCGCTCGGTGTCGAAGACGTTCCTCATCCGCGACTCGTCGTGGATGTCGGCAAGGACGAAGGCCATCGGCACCCCCGTCCGCAGCGACCCCAGGCCGTTTTCGACGTCGAACAGGGCGTTCTCGGCACGCTCGACGACGACGAGCCGGCGCGGACGGTAACGGAGCACCTGCCGGCAGATCTCCGACCCGATCGACCCCCCCCCTCCGGTGACGAGGACCACACGGTCACGGACGATTCCCTCGATCGCCGAGTCGTCGAGGACGACCGGTTCCCGGCGGAGGAGATCGTGGATCTCGACCGGCCGGAGCACGTGCGGCGAGGCAACGGCCCCTCCCGAGGCGAGCAGTTCGCCCATCGAGGGGATCACCTTCACGTTCGCGCCGGATTCGGCGGCGGCGTTCAGGAGCCGGCGGAACACCGGCCTCGGGATCTCCCCGGCCGTGACGAGGATCTCGTCGACCGGACGCTGCCGCAGCACCTTCCCCGCCTCATCGACGCGGCCGAGCACGCGGAGCCCGGCGATCCTCGAACCGCCGAGGAGGACGTTGTCGTCGAGGAAGCCGACGACGATGTACGACGGCGCGTGGTGGGCCGCGAGATTCCGCGCGAGGAGCTCGCCGGTCTCCGTGGCGCCGACGATCAGGGCCGAGCGCACCTCGCCGCTGGTGATCCACGGCCTGAACACCTCCCGGATCGTCCGCGGCAGCGCACGGAGGCCGCCGATGAGGAGCATCGTCGCCGCCCAGTCGATCACCATCACGCTCCGGGGAAGCCTCTGTCCGAGGCCGGGGAGCATGCCGACGGAATCGCGGACGACGTCGACCGCGACGAGCGTCAGCGTGGCGAGGGTCGTCGTGAAGGCCAGCCGGCCGAGATCGGCGAACGACAGCCTGCCGAGCCGCCAGCGGAACTGCTCATGGAGGAGGAACACGATCGTCTTCACGACGACGACCCAGCCGACCGTGGCACGGAACATCGCCATCATCCGGGCATCGGGCTGGAAGTCCCAACGGGTCAGGAAGGAGGCGAACCAGGCAGCGAGAAACAGCCCGATGTGCACCAGCAGCATCGACACCATTCCCCCGCGGAGACCGAGCATGCCCGAGCGCAGCCCCCCGCCGCGGGGACGGAGGGGGGTGGCGGGACGGGGATGGGCGGAGGCGGACGTCATGGGAAGCCGGGGAGGCTGCGGTATCCGGCGGGGCAGTCCCTGCCGTGATGAGAGAAGGTAGGGGGAGTTCAGCCGGGAAACAATGAACGATGAATGAATGAATGGGATGGGATGGAGCGGAAGGGAAGCCTGCGGCGGGCTGCCCGGCAGGGACACCGGCCCCGCCTCCACCGGGCCTGCGTCGCTAAAACCGGCAGAATCGGCAAAGTCTGCCGCGCCATGCTGCCGATAGATCCGATAACGCCGATTTTAACGGCCGGCAAGGAGTGAGGCATGACCCGAGATCGCCAACGAACCGTCCCCGTCGCCGGGGGATGCCTGCAGACCCTCCACTCCGACCATGCCGGATTGGTGCGCCTGATGGTGGCGGCCCTGCTGCTCCTGACGAGCGTCGGCTGCAACATCTACGGCCGCCCCCAGCGGACGGCCGCCCATGAGGCCACCCTGGCTGCCAATTGCGATGGCGATCCTGCCAAGATGCCCGCGAAGGAACTGGCGAAGGTGTCGCTTCCCCCCTACGTCATCGAGCCGCCGGACATCCTCCTCATCGACGCGCTGCGGATCGTGCCGAAGCCGCCGTTCCGCATCCAGTCGTTCGATTCGCTCCAGGTGATCGTCGAGGGGACCCTCCTCGAGCAACCGATCAACGGGATCTACGTCGTCGAACCGGGTGGCCTGCTCGACCTCGGCCCCTCCTACGGGAAGGTTGCCGTCGGCGGCAAATCGCTCGACGAGGCCCAGGATGCCGTCTTCCGCCACCTCAAGCGAGTGCTGCGGGAACCGCAGGTCTCGCTCACGCTCGCCCAGGCCGCGGGGCAGCAGCAGGTGTCCGGGGAGCATCTCGTCGGCCCGGACGGCACGGTCAACCTCGGGACGTACGGCAGCGTCTACGTCACCGGCATGACGCTCGCCGAGGCGAAGGAGGCGATCGAGAGCCAACTCGACAAGTTCCTCGACGCACCGCTCGTGAGCGTCGACGTCTTCAGCTATAATTCCAAGGTCTATTATGTGATCACGGAGGGGGCGGGGCAGGGAGACAATGTCGCCAAGTTTCCCGTCACCGGCAACGAGACCGTTCTCGACGCCATCGCCTTGATCAACGGGCTCTCGAAGCTCTCGAGCAAGGAGATCTGGATCGCCCGGCCGGCCCCGTCGGGGATCGGCTGTGATCAGGTTCTACCCGTCGACATCGACGCGATCATGAGGGGGGGCGCCACGGCGACCAACTACCAACTCCTCCCCGGCGACCGTGTGTTCATCGCGCAAGATCCGTGGATCGCCTTCAACACCGTCATCGAGAAGGTCACCGCGCCGTTCGAGCAGATCATGGGGTCGACGCTCCTCGGTGCCCAGACGGTCTATACGTTCCAGCGTGGTGCCAACTTCGGCCTCGGTGGTGTGTGCTGGGTCGCCCGCGAGGTGTATGGCGAGGAAAACCCCAACTGGCTGCTCTTTCGGGCCTGGTTGCTGACCGAAGCCCCCATCTGGCTGCGTGACGCCTACGCCACCCACGGTGAGGCCTTCGCCGCCTGGATCCACGACAAGCCGCTGGCGAAACTGGCCGTGCGGACGGTCATGGACACGATCCTCGCCTTCCGTGGAGCCGAACTTGCGGAACGCTGGGGGATCGACACGGAGGTGGCTGTTCCGCACGCCATATCCCCGCGCTAAAAACAGCCCCGTTCCGCCGAGCCTGGCTCCCGAAACCGTGCAATCGTCGGTGCCAGGTGTAGAATGATTTCGGTAATCCGCGTCCTCACCCGCCCGGAGATGGCCTCCATGCCCCACCGCAAGACGTTCTCGATGGTTTGGCGGATCGCGTTGCCGGCGACGGCGCTGCTTCTGGTCGGCACCTTCGCGTCGACCGCCGCGGCCCAACAGGGACGGACGCCGTTCTCTGATTACACCGGTCGGAGGGGCTTGAGCCCCTACACCGCCCTCGGCTTCCAAGGGGACAATCCCAACACCGGCGGAACGCTCGGGGCCCTCCAAAACCTCGTCCGGCCGCAGCAACTCCAAGCCTCCCAGGTCCAACAGCAGGTGAGCCTCGGCAGGCAGCTCAACGGCGTGCAGGGGCAGGTCCGCTCGATGCAACGCGGTGGCGGCAGCGGTCAGACGTACAACACGATCCGGTCCACCGGCCACAGTTCGACGTTCCAAAACACCTCCCATTTCTATCCCGGCAGTCGTTGAAACGCTCCTTTGTGCTCTGGCGGTTTGCGCTCGCCATGCTCGGCATAACCGTGTGGCTGCCCTCCCCGGATGCTGACCGCCGGCTCTCCGCCAGGGCTGCCCCGCCTTCGAGCGAAGACGGGGAGAGCGAGCCGCGCCCTGGGCGGCCACAGATGCAGACGCTGGCCCCGTCGCAGCGCAGCGGCGCGCTCCCGTCGCAGCGTGCTCTTGTCGATGCCCGGTCGGAGTTCCGACAGCGCTACGGGAATCCGGCGGCGCGGGTGCGCACCTCCTCCGCGACGCTCCTCTTGGCCGAGGCGCTGATGGCGGAGGCGGCCGGTGAATCCGACCCGGCGGTGAAGTGGGTGATCCTCGAGGAGGCCAGGAAACTGGCCATCTCCGCGGGCAGCCCCCTCGTCATCGGGCGGTCGGTGCGGGTCGCGTCGGCCGAGTTCGACTTCGACGCCCTGGCCGTCGAATACCGCGCGCTCCTCGAGATCCCGCTGCGGGCCATCGATCCGAGGCGGGCATCCGACCTCGCCAACGCAGCCGCGGGCGTGGCGACGCGTGCCGAGGTCGACCACCGCTACGACATGGCGATCCTGGCTCAGGGCCTGACGATCCGCGCCTGGCAGCGGGCCGGCGACATCCCTGCCGCTCGGGCAGCCTCCCAACGGCTCGAGTCACTCCAACGGCTGGGGAAAGCGTCCACCCGCCGGTCGCCCAACGCAACGGAGCCGGGGCGTTGAGCAACCGGGGTCAGTCGTCGTCGAAGGGGCGACGCGTGCCCGGCTTGGGGCCGGGGTCCTTCGGCTCCGGTGTCGCCGACTGATCCTTCTCCGGGCTGCGACTTCCCCCCTCCCCGCGCCCTCCCCCTTCTTCCATCGACTGCCGCTCGCGCCACGGATTCCCCGCCTCGTAGCTTGCCAGCTCGCTCTTCAGCTGGTCACGGACCGCGGACGATTCGTCACTCTCATCGACGGCTTGCCGGCTGTATTTCCTCGCCTCGTCGAAATCCCCCGATTCGGCGTGGGCGGCGGCCAGCGTGCTGATCACGTGCGGCTGCTTCCATTCGGTCAATTCGCAGGCTTTCACGGCGATCCCGATGGCCCGCTTGCCGTCCCGGACCGCATCATCCGGACTCGTGGCGAGCACCCAAGCGAGATTGTTCAGGACCGTGTCGTTGTCCGGCTGCATTTCCATGGCCTTTTCGAGGTCGGCAATCGCCGCGGCGTGATCGCCGATGGAGATCTCGGCATCCCCGCGTCCGCGCCGGGCGAGAAACTGCTCCGGATCGATCTCCAACGCGCGATTGAAGCGGCGGATCGCCTCCCGTGGTTCCTTGGCTGCGAGGTAGAGGAAGCCGAGCTGGCCGACGACGACGGCGTCGTTGGGGCTCTGGCGGACGAGTCGACGGAAGTCGGCGATCGCCGACGGATAATCGCCCTTGTCGGCCGCGAGCAGGGCGCGGAGCTCGAGGGCCGCCGCGTGGTCGGGGTCGCGGGCGAGTACGTGCGCGATGTCGGCGAGGGCGTCGTCGGTGCTGCCGGCCTGCTGGTGCAACCGGGCCCGGAGGACGCGGGGCTCGGCCGCATCGGGGACCGCGGCGATCGCCCGATCGAGATCGGCCAGCGCACGCTCGAGGTTTCCCTGCGACGCGAACACCCGCCCGCGTTGGAAGAGGATATCGGCGGAGTCGGGGGCAAGTTCGAGGGCGTCGTCGAAGTTCTTGAGGGCGTCGTCGGTCCGCTGCGCCATGAGCAACGACAGGCCGCGCATCTCACGGATCCGGACATCGTCCGGATCCTCCGCGATCGCCACGTCGAAGTCCGCCAGGGCCCCGTCCTGATCCCCCTCCATCATCAGGAACAGCCCGCGCGTCCGTCGGATATCGGCATCCCGAGGGGCGAGCTCGACCGCTTGGTCGTAGGCGGCACGACGAGCCGGTGGATCGTCTTCAGCGAGATTCCCCAGCACGACGTGGGCCTGGGCCGTCTGCAGCGGGTCGTCGCCGACGATCTCGACCGCCCGGCGGGCGGAGCTCACGGCCCGCTGCCGATCCCCCCCCGGCAGCGCCTCGAGGCGGGCGATCATCACGTGCGCCGCAGCGAGCGTGTCGTCGCGCTGCACCACTTCTCCCAGATCTCGCAGCGCGTAGGCCCGCATCCGCTCCCATTGCTGCTGGGCCCCCGGGGCGCCGTCGAACAGGGCTTCGGTGAGCATCGACGCCCGATCGACCAGCGTGCCGGTGTAGAGGTCGTTGGCAAACCCGCGAGAAGACTCCTCGAGCCCTTTCCGGAGGGAGGCTCGGACCAGACCGAGGACCCGCTCGAAATCATCGAGGGACCGGGCCGCCAACTTGGCATCGACAGCCGCGTCGAGATCCTCCTGCCCAGCCGCGGCGGCCGGGGCACTCTCGATGGCCGGTTCATCGGCGTGGAGCGGGAGGCATGCCGCCGGGTCCAGCAGCATCGATGCCGCAGCCAGAAAGCACCGGCCGCGACGGAGGCGATCCGCACACTGCGACGACGGCGGCAGGAGACGGCTGACATGCGCGAGAACGTTCATCGAGTCGTATCCTCGAGGGGCCATGGGGGCCGGACAGATCGGCATCCCCGCTCCCCCCAGTATGCGACGGGCCCCACCTTCGGGGCCAGACGGATCGGCGGACGGGGAAAACGGCCCGTCTGTCCCGCGGGCGCCGCCGGCGCATCACAGCGGGGCGGGGAGGTCGCGACGGCAGAAGACCACGCCGCCGATGACATAGGCCACGCACCCGACACCGAGAAGAATGCCGTCGTAAACGAGGAGATTCGTCCAGCTCACTGCGGCGTCCCCGACCAGCCGCTGCGGTTCGTAGGCATTCAGAAAGGAAAGGTAGCCGACCCAGCCAAACGCCCCGCTCATCCGGCCGACGAGCTTCGCCAGCAGGGAGAAGACGTAAAAGCCGGACATCGCGCCGATCGTCCGCCAGCGATAGCTGTCGGCCGCTGACACGCAGGCGGAGATCCCGGCCAGGCAGACCATCAAGCCGAAGACATTGGCGACCGGAAGGAGGAATCGTTCCGGCTCGACCTTGCCGGCCCACGGACCGTAGGCCACCGCCGCGGACACCGAGATGGCCAGCACGCCGCACAGGCAGGCCGCCGCAGCCGTCGTCGCCAGCGCCTGCGTCACCCACAGGGCCAGGCGCCGCACCGGCTGCGCGAGGAGCATCTCCATCGTGCCCCGTTCGAGCTGCCCCGACACGGCATCGCTCCCCCGGGTGATCCCCCAGACCGTCGCCGCGAGCACGACGACCGGATCGACGAAGGCCAGCGCCACCCGGCCGGCATGGGTCGCAACGTCGGAGAACGGCACCCCGGAGAGCCGCTGCCAGTCCTTCGGGATCGCCTGGAGGAGCACGTCTTGAAACGCCGGCATTGGAATCTGCGCCGACAGCCAGAGGAACAGCCAGGGGAACACCCCCCACAGCGCCGCAAACGCCAGCACGAGCCCGCGCTGGTCACCCCAGGTCTTGTGCCAGATGGCGGTATTCCACACGCGGTCACCCATGGCGATGAAAACGGTCATAGACGGCATCGAGCCCGACGGGGTCGACCCGGATCTCACCGAGAGGGAGCGTCGAGAGCCAGCCGAGGAGCGGCCGCAACGAATCGGCTGTCTCGAGGACGACCCTGCCGTCGCGGTCGCGGGTAACGGTGACGTGCTCGCGGAGCTCCGCCGGCACCTCTCCCATCGCCCCCTCGAGCCGGGCGGTGATGCGGTGATGGCGGCGAAGCTGCGCGACCGACTGCTCGTGGACGACCCGCCCGGCGCGGAGGATCACGACGCGGTCACACGTTGCCTCGACCTCGGACAGGACATGCGAGGAAAACATCACCGTCCGGCCGGCCGCCTGCGCCTCGCGGACGAGATCGAGGACGACCGCCCGGGCCGTCGGATCGAGGTTGGCCGTCGGTTCGTCGAGGATCACGAGGGACGCCTCGGTGGCGAGGACGACGGCAAGGGCGAGTTTTTGCCGCATGCCCGTGCTCATCCGCGCGACCTGGCGCGAACAGTCGAGATCGAGGCGTTGGGCGATGCGCGTGGCCTCGTCACGGCGACATTCGCGGCGCAATCCGGAGAAGAAATCGAGGACCGCATGGCCCGACATCCGGCGGAAGAGGCGGGCTTCCCCGGGGAGATAGGTGGTCGCAGCCCTGACGGCGAGCGAATCGAGGGCGCAGTCGTGGCCCGCCACCCGGGCCGTGCCGGAGGTGGGATGAATGAAGCCGAGAAGAAGGCGAAGCAGGGTCGTCTTCCCCGCGCCATTGGGGCCGAGGAGGCCGAACACCTCCCCCTGACGGACGGCCAACGAGCAGCCCTCGAGCGCCGTGAACGGGCCATACCGCTTCGTGAGTTGATCCGCTTCAACGAGCATCGACCGCCTGGCAAGACCGGGGACATCAGCCACGGAGGAAATAATAGCCTGCCAGGCCGAAACCGATCAGGGCCACGATCCGGCGGACCACCGGCGCCGGCATCCGCCGCGTCAACCGCACACCGACCACCGCGCCGCAGATCGACGCCAGGGCCATCACCAGGGCCAGCGGCCACGAGACGATGCCGGCCCCCCCCCCGACGCCGGCCGGGAGAATCGACGCAGACGCGAACACGACGGCCGTGGTGCCGTTGACCGCCGTCGCGAGGAGATTCTTGACGGCGTTGAGACGGTGGATGTCTCCCACCCCGAGGCACCCCAGGACGGCGAGCATGAGGATGCCGATCCCGGCGCCGAAATACCCGCCGTAGACGGCCACCAGGAACTGGAGTCCCCAGGCGACGAGGAACATTCCGCGGGTCGGCTCGCCGTTGGGGGCGGCCCCCTGGCCGCCAGCGGCGAGCCGGGGCTGGAGCGCGAACAACACCGCCGCACCGAGGATCAGCCAGGGGACGAGCCGGCCGAACCAGGCCGGGGGCAGCGCGAGCACCAGCGCGGCGCCGACGATTGCCCCGCCGACACTCGCCGGCAGGAGCCAGCGGGTCCAGTTGGTCCAGCGCGGCTGGCCTGCCCGCTCTCCACGCCCCGCCCAGGCCGCAGCGATCGCGCCCGGCCAGAGGCCGAGGGTGCTGGTCGCGTTGGCGGCGACGAGTCCGGCCGGCCCATCAGGGAGGATTGCCGCCACGACCGGGAAGGTGAGGATCGTACCCCCCCCCGCCACGGCGTTGACCCCCGCGGCGATGAAGGTGATGGCGGCGAGGAGCAGCAGTTGCTCCGGAGGGAAGGCGTTCGACGCCCCGCCGACCGAGGCGATGTCGGCAGCCAGCGGGAGAGGCATCACTTCGCCCCCCGGCCGCGGTCCCCCCGGACGGCCGCCGGATCGCGCTTGCCCGCCGCCGGCAACGCGGCCGGACGGCCACCGATGCCCTTCGCCGCGACCGCTTCGACCGGCGCGCTGGTCCCACCGTCGACGAGCATGTAGCCGGCCCAAAACAACGGGTGCCGCATGTCGGTCAGCACCGTCTGGCCAACCCCACGGATCCGCCCCTCGAACGCCGGATCGGGTTCCTCGGCGGAGACCAGATCGACCGCCCTCCGCCAACTCGCCGCCGGGATCGCCGTCGGATCGTCACTGTCGCGGACGAACTCTGCCACGAGATCGGTGGTCGACTTCCCCCCCATCCGCCAACGACTGACCAGCGCCGTGCGGGCGCCGGCGGCCAGCACGTCGGTAGCGGCGATGAACAACTCCTCTCCCGGCCGGGAGAGTGGCTTGGTGAGCCCCGAGGCCATCGCCGACTGGACCCCCGGCAGGATGACCAGCGGGGGACGTTTGTGCGGCGAAGCGAGCCAATCGTTGAACGTCATCCCTGCCTTGGCTCCACGGTCGGGCGGACGACCGAACAGGCCGCGCAAGCCCACCGGCCCCTCACCGGCGACGTTGATCTCGTCGAGGACCACGAGCGTCTCGCACAGCGAAGCCGGGAGTAACGGCGAGACGACAACACCATGCTGCTGGAGCGGCTGGGCCGGGAGAACGACGGCGCGTTCGAGGGCGTGCGTGAGGCGGTCGACCGCCTCGCTGATCGCCTCTGGCCGCTCCCCGCGGACGGCCCGGCCGGCATGGATGCCAACGGGCCCACGCCCGGCCGGTGGTTCCAATGGCGCCGGCGGCCTCCCGACGACGGCCAGACTGCGGGTGGGGGCGTAGCGGATACGGCAGACGTCCCGCAGGAGCGGCAGGGGCTCGACGGTCGCCGCATCGCCGTCGGCGGGCTCGCCGGCAGAACCGGTGGGGAGGAGCTCGAACGGCAGATACCACAGCGCCCCGTCGGGCACGATCACGAGCTCCTCGATCCCCTCCGAGAGCGTGACCTTCGACTGCTCGAAGAGGAGTCGTTCGACGGTGACCATCGCAGCCCGCCAGTCGGAGGCGATGATCCGATCGGTCCCCACCGGCACGTGGGGGTCGAACAGACACAGGGCCTTCGCCAGGTGGGTCAGCTCCCGGGCCAGTGCTGCCGGTTGCCGGATCTGCCACAGGGCGACGCGGTCTCGAGACTCCAGCGCCCCCCACAGCCCCGACGCGCCCCAATGAAAGGAGAGGAGCAGTTCGCCCGGCGCCAACCTTCTCCGGACGTCGGCCGGGGGGAGGAGTGGGGGAAACTCGAGCCCGAGCGGCTCCCGGCCGGCGGCGAGTTGATCGATCAACACCCCGCGCCGGGCCGAGCCCTGCGCGAACGATTCCCAATCCCTCGGCTCGCCTGGCGGACCGGCCCGGCGCGGCGGACCGGCGTCGCCGCCACCATCCCCGCCGGCGGCGGCAAGGAGCGCGGCGGTGAGCGCCGTCCGCAGGCGGGCATCCTCGTCGACGAGTCGGGCCAGTTCCGGATGGCGTCTGAGGAGCCCCGTCCGGCCGGCCACGGCGTCAGGCCCCAGTCCGGAGGGGTCGGGGCCGAGCAGGCGCTCGAGACCCAGCCGTCGCCCCCCCACCGGCTGCGTATCGAGCCACCGGGCCCGGGCCGAAGCCTCCGCGGCAGCCAGGGCCGCATCGCTGCCACGGCGCGCCGCGACCAACATCCACGCTTCGTGGGCCTCGGGGCAGGGCGTCGTCATCGCCGCGAGCGTGGCCAGCGGATCGATGACAAGCTCACGCGGCGGCGGGTCGCCGAGGAGCCGCGCGAAGAGCACGTCGGCCTGTCGGTCGGAGATCGTCGTCGCCCCGGCCATCACCATCTCCACCAGCCGGCCGGTCTGGAAGAGGCGGGGGGAACGGGGACGGGCAACGGCTAGGGCACGCTCCATCTCGGCATCCCCCGTGGCCGGATCGCCGGCGCCGTAGGCCGTCAGGGCCGCGGCATGCGCGACGACGGCGCCCGGCATGCCCTGGCCGGCATCCGCGCGGAGAAACCGTGCGTCGACCTCTCCGAGCCGGGCCCGCGCCCCCTGGAGATTGCCGGCGGCAGCCAACGCCTCCGCCTCGTGCCCGAGGAGGGTGGTCCGCAGCACCGGCAATCCACCCCGGGCCCACTCGCAGCCTCCGTGGACCGTCGTCGGCACCCCCGGCGTGCCGGCGGCCTGGTGGGCGGCAAACGCCATCCGGAAACCCTCCTCGAGCGCTCGGGCATCGCCGAACTCGGCCGCCGCGTAGGTCGCCTCCTCAAACCACCGCGCCGCGCCGATGAAATCGTCGCGGGCCAGCGCGATCCGTCCGAGCACGAGCAGCCCCCAGGCCGTCAGGGGGTGATCGAGTTTGCCACCGAGGGACACGCCGCGCTCGAGCAGCGGCACCGCCTGATCGAGCCGGCCCTGCGACCAGGCCGCGGTTCCCAGCGCCACGTCGATCCAAGACTGCGACCAGTGGTTCGGGGGCGCAGGGCGCTTGGCGAGGGCGTTGTTCAACCCATCGATCGCATTCCCCTCGCCGGCGAGCGGCCCGAGGATCACGGCCCGACGGTAGATCGCGATCACGAGGGCGCGCATGATCTCCTGGGGACGGATCGGAACATTGACCGGGGCCGCGAGCACCCCCCCCTGTTGGAGCACCTTCTGGGGATCGGCCGGCGTCTGCCGGATCGTCATCGTGTCGGGGAACGTCGCCGGCTTGGTGCCCCGTGCGCTCCGCCCCCAGGTGGCCACGCGCGGCCGCGGCGAAGGCTGCGGTCCCTGGGTCGGAAACTGGACCGCCAGCAACCACTCGGCATGCGCGGTGCCGAGGCCAATCGCCTCCTCGTACGCAGCGACCGAATCCCGCAGGCTGCCGAGCTCGTACTGCGATTCACCGATCACGGTGGCGGAGGCGATCGAGTCGATCCAGCGCTGGTTCCCGGCACGGACCCCTGCACCGTAATCCCGGCCGGCCGTTTCCAGGGCCACGCCATAGTCGCCGTTGGCCAGCGCCGCGAGCGCGGCATCAAAGGCGACCGTTGGCACGGTCTGGGCCCCGCGGGGCACGATCTGGGCCCGGGCCACCCCCAGGCTCAACAGGACCGTGACCGCGAGGATCGCGGCCGATCGGCGGAACAGCGACTGCCAGGGAACAACACGCCACATACCGCCAGTTGTACACCCTCCCCACGCGCCCGCCGACCCGAGTCGGGCCCGTGACGGGAAATCCCTGCCCGCGGTCAGACCTCCGACCGACCGGCAGTCTGGGAAACTTCGGGCAGCCGGGGGCTCCGCTGGCGCCGTTTCGAACGATCGCAACGGTTTGTCAAAGTTTGGCGGTTCTGCTGGCCGATAGTACTGCGGTCGGCGGCGGATCGACCCTGCCGGGCCTGGCCCGACGGCGAACCGTGACGCGGAACAAAGCACCGATGCAGGGGCGAGAACCATGAACCAATCGACTCCGGACCGGCGGACCCATTCCACGACCCGCCTCGGCGTCCGCGCGGCCCTTGTGGCGGGCGTGGCCTTGGCCAGCGTCGGGCTGACGGGCTGTCAGGTCGACATCGGCGGGCAGACGCTCCCCAGCGCCTATTACCTCCAGGACGACATCCAATACTTCCCGGCCGGACCCGAGTTCAAACTCGCCAAGGAAGCAGCCGCCCTCAAGGCTGCCACCCCGGTCCCGGCCGACGACTGCTGCAACTGACCAGCGGTTGCCTCGCCCCGTCCGGGGCCTCACCGCCGACTCTCTCCGACACCCCGTCACACCGGCCGGGGTGTCGCTGTTTTCCAAAGCTGTTTTCCAAGCGCGTTCACCGCCGCCGTCACGGTTGCGTGAATCCGCGGCCGCCGAGCCAATCGACCAGACGCGCCGGCCAGTCGGCGGTGCCCGGGGCCTGCTCGCGGCGCCGCAGGCCGTAGCCATGCCCACCGCGCTCGTAGACGTGCAGTTCGGCCGGCACCTGCGCGTCGAGCAGCGCGGCGAACAGCGCCACCGCCCCCTGCGCCGGTGAAGCGGTGTCGTCCGCGGTCTGGGCGATGAACATCGGGGAGGTGGCGGCGTCGATCTCGACCCCCGGCCACAGTCCCTTCCCGTCGTTGCCAAGCACGCGCCACGGGTAGACGAGGATCGTGGCATCGGGCCGGGCCGACGGGGCGGAGTCGGCCCCCGGGAACGACGCCTTCGTGGTGGCGGCCACCAGCGCCGTGTGGCCCCCCGCGGAAAAGCCCATCAGCCCGATCCGGTGCGGATCGATCCCCAACTCGAGGGCCCGCCCGCGGACCACCGAGACGCTCTTCTGGGCATCCATCACCGGCCCGGCGTCGGGATTTGCGAAGGCCCCGGTGGGGACCCTGTAGAGGAGGGTAAGGGCGATGATGCCATGCCCATTCAGGAAGCGGCCGATCTCCCCCCCCTCATGGTCATCGGCAAGGATATTGTACCCCCCACCTGGGAGGATAATCACAGCCGGACGAGGCGCCCCGTCACGCGGCGGCAGGGGATGGAGGATGAGCCGTGGATCGGAGACGAACGACCGGCGCTGGATGTCGTCCTTCCCCCGTTCCACCTTTTCGGCCGGTTCCTCCGGCACCCGATCCCCCGGCACGCCTTCTGGCCAGAGGCGGATCTCACGATCCGTGTCGGCGGCGGAGGCGCCGTCGGCTCCGATGGTGCAGATCGTGGCTAGGAGAAAAGGGATGACAACGACGGGGAATCGCGCGCGCATGGTTTTCGTCTCGGGGGAGGTACGGGTGGACGGGACGATCCGCCTGTGTCAGGAGAACGGGTTGCCGCGCGGAACGATCGGCCAGACGATGCGCTCGCCGGAGAGCCCCGACGCGAACGCCGCGGCCGTCATCTCCACCATTGTCTGGCCGGCAAACATCCCCGCCGTCGGCTCCCGGTCCTCGGCGATCGCCGCGACGAGATCAGCAGCGGCCCGCCGTGCCCACGACGCGCGCTCGGCGGTCCGATCGGCTTCCTCGACGGGGAGTCCGGCGCCGATCCCTTCGGGGCCGATCGGCTGCCAGGGAACCTCCTTGTCGACGCGCCACAGCGGCGCCTCGCGGAGATACGCGTGGGGGAGGTTGTCGGGGCGGATGTGGATCGCCCCCTTCGTGCCGACGAGCGTGAGGGAGAAGTTGGGCTGCTTCAGCCCGGCTTCGCGGACGCTGGCGAAGAACCCGACCGGTCCGTCGGCCAACCCGTACATCGCCTCGACGGCATCGCCGGCGATCGCCCCGAGCCCCTCGGGGCCTTCCGTGGCATCCGCCTGCGTGATCGGCCTGCCGTCGCGCGTGATCGTGGCCTGGCACCAGCGGGGGGCCCCACCGAGGTCGGCCATCATGTCGAGGACGTGGCAGCCGAGGACCCACAGATCCTCGCCGCCTCCCCGCGCATCCTCCTTCCCGCGGCCCCTGAGCTCGAGGAGCCGGCCGATGCGGCCATCCTCGACGAGATCGCGGACGACCGCGTAGGTGGGGCTGTGGCGGTTGACCATCGCCAGGGCGAGCTTCGTTCCCGAGGCGCGGCAGGCGGCGATGACCGCGTCGGCTTCGGCGGCCGTGCGCACGAAGGGCTTCTCCAGGAAGATCCCCTCCACCCCCGCCTCTGCGGCGGCGATCGCCATCTCCGCATGGCAGTCGATGTGACGCATGCAGAGCGAGACGATCTCCGGCTTGACCTCCGCGAGCATCGCGCGCCAGTCGCGGAATCCCGCCGGGGGGCTTCCGGGATCGCGGCCGAGCCGCTCGACGGCCTTGGCGAGGCCGTCGGCCGATTCGTCGGCCACGGCGACCAGCTCCGTCCCCTCGACTGCCGTCCACAGCTCGTCGATCGCGTGCCCCCAGTCGCCCCGTCCCGACCTGCCGACGACCGCGACGCGCAGCGGTTGCTCTGTCATTTTCCGACTCCCTCCCACGATGTCGTCCCACTCCCGCCGTGCTGCTGCCACGGGTCGTCGGGACGCGTATGATCCTCTCCGCCCCGCGAGAGTTGTAACACATGCCGGGCCCCGGAGCTGTCGCCACGATGCCCTGCGACCACGACCACCACGACGATTCGGGCCACGGCGGCCATCGGCACTTCTCACCGGAGCGGCTCGACCGGGCGATGGCCATCGGCGTCGGTCTCAATGCGGCGTTCGTGCTCGTCGAGATCGCCGCCGGCCTGTGGGGGGGATCGCTGGCGCTGGTGGCCGATGCCGGTCACAACGCCGGCGACGTGGTCGGTCTCCTCCTGGCGTGGGGCGCCTCCCGCCTCGCCCGCCGCCCGCCGAGCAACCGCTACACATGGGGCTTCCGCCGGTCGACGATCTACGCCGCCCTGGCCAACGCCGTGCTTCTGATCGTCGCCTGCGGCGGCATCCTCTGGGAGGCGATCCATCGCCTCCGTGATCCGGTCTCCGTGGCCGGGCCGTGGGTGGGGATCGTGGCCGCGGCCGGCGTCGTGATCAACACGCTGACGGCGCTCCTCTTCCTCCGCGGCTCGCACGCCGACGCCAACGTCCGCGGGGCCTTCCTCCACATGGCAGCCGATGCCGCCATCTCGGCCGGGGTGGTCGTGGCGGGGATCGTCATCGCGTTCACTGGGATCAACCAGATCGACCCGCTGGTAGGGATCGCGATCACGGTGGCGATTCTCGCCGGCACCTGGGGGTTGCTCCGCGAGAGCATCGATCTCGCCCTCGACGCCGTGCCGCGGGGCATCGATCCGGCCGCCCTCACCGACCTCCTCGCCGCGATCCCGGGGGTGAGCGAGGTCCACGATCTCCACATCTGGAATGCGAGCACCTCGGAGATCTCGCTGACGGTCCACCTCGTCGTCCCCGCACGGGATGGACACGAGCAGGTGCTCGCCACGGCGTCGGACGATCTCCGCGCCCGCTTCGGCATCGCCCACACGACGATCCAACTGGAGTCCGAGGAGGCGTGCCGCTGCTGCCCGCAGAGACCCGCCGACAGCCTGTGAGGATCAGCCGCCCATCGATCAGGCCGCCGACCCACCGACCGTCGTGGTCGGAGCGACCTTCGCCGCCGGCGCCGCGGGGCCGAACCGACGAAACCGCCATTCGGTCCAAGCCGTCAGCACCGCCGCCAGGAAGACGACGGTCAACGGCAGGTAACGGCGTACGGCGATCGGCACGGATGGCTCGAGCATCATCCAACCGGCGACCGCCCCCGCCGCGGCCAGCAGGGCATAAAGGACCGCGACGGCGGCATGGCTGATCCCCGCACGAACCAAGCGGTGAAAGAGGAACTCACGGTGCGGAACGAGCGGATTGTGCCCGCCCAAGACCCGCCGGATCACCGTCAGGAGCGGGTCGTAGATGTAGGGCCAAGCCGCCATCGCCAGCGGCACGAAGAGCAGTTCCGTCGATCCGGTCGCGTCAAAAAGGGTCAGGGCGGCAAAGAAGGTCCCCAGGAACGCACTCCCGACGTCCCCCATGAACACCCGGGCCGGGGCCCAATTGAAGACGAGGAATCCGGCGGCGGCAGCGCCGACGAAGGACGACAGCAGGACGACCGGAAAGTCGCCGTCCCAGAAAGCGATACCGACGAACCCGATCGCCACGGCCACCGCCGCGAGCGCCGCCATGCCATCCGACCCATCCATGAAGTTGAAGGCGTTGATGAACCCCACGACCCACACGACGCTCAACGGCCAGGCCAGCCAGCCGAAATCGATAACCGGCACCCCCGGCAGGTGCAGCCCGCGCACCGGGCCGAGCACGGCCACGATCCCCGCCGCCACGCCGATCTGCACGACGAGCCGGAGCAGGGCCCGGAGCGGACGGATGTCGTCCCAGAAGCCGACGATGGCGATGATGAAACTGGGGAGGATGACGCCCAGCGCCACCGGGATGGCATAGTCCGGCCAGCGGAAACAGACCGCCGTCGAAGCCAAGCAACAGGTCAATACCAGGGACGTCCCCCCGCCCCGGGCGGTGGGGAGGGAGTGGGCACTGCGACCACTCGGCACGTCGACCAGGCGCAACCGCGTCGCGAGGAGAATCATCACATCGACGAGCACGGCCGTAACGACGAACACCACGAGCGCCAAGCCGGGCCAGAGGATCGACTCGAGTGAGTCGAGCGTGGGGAACAGTCGTTCCGGCGCCGGGGATGGGTTCATGACCGCGACTCCTGCGGATCGTCGTCGTCACGCAGCGACGCGGTCCCCACCGAGGAGGCCATGCATTCCAGCGCCGCGATCTCCATCAGCACCCCGCGGGCGGCATCGGGGCCATCGCCGAGGATCGCGGCCTTGAGATCGCCGAGCCACTGACGGACCTCGGCCAGTGGCCGGATGGGACGGGAGACTTGCAACACATGACCACCCCCGACGGAGTGCCTGATTTCGTCGTCGAAAAACAGCTCCTCGGCGAGTTTCTCCCCGTCGCGGAGGCCACCGAAGCGGATCTCGACATCCTCCCTCGGCACGCGCATCACGTACGCCAGGCTCTTGACGAGCTCGACAATCTTCACCGGCTCGCCCATGTCGAGGACGAACGTCTCGCTCCCCCCGGCCAACGCCCCGGCTGCCAGTGAGAGACGGGCGGCGTCGGACGCCGTGAGGAATCGCCGGGCCACGTCGGGATGGGTCACGGTGATCGGCTGACGGCGGACGAGTTGGCGGGTAAAAATCGGCACGGCGGTCCCGCTGGAGCCGATGACGTTTCCGAATCGCACGACCACGAACTTCGTCGTCGAGCCCTCACCGAGCGACTGGAGGAACCGCTCCGCGACGAGCTTCGAGGCCCCCATCACCCCCGTCGGGTTGACGGCCTTGTCGGTCGAGAGGGCGACGAACGTCTTCACGCCGTGGGCCTCGGCGAGGTCGGCAAGTGCCGCCGTGGCCAGGATGTTGTTCTCGATCGCCTCCACGGGGTGCCCCTGGAGCATCGGCACGTGCTTGTAGCCGGCGGCGTGGATGACGATCGACGGCCGGTGGATCTGGAAAACATCCTCCAGCCGCTCCGTGTCCTGGATGTCGACGAGGCAGGGAACGAGGCCGATCTCCCCCTCCCCGGGCGCGGCGGCCCGCTCCTGCAACTCCCCATGGATCTCGAAAAGGCTGCATTCGGACCGGTCGAGCAGCAGGATCCGCGCCGGACGGAGCGTCACGAGGAGACGGCAGATCTCGGCACCGATCGCTCCACCGGCGCCGGTGACCATGACGGTCTCGTCCTGCACCAAGGAGGCGAGCCTCTGGCCGTGCGCCGACGCCGTCGGATCGGGGTGCGTGACGAGGTCGCGCAGTTCCACGCCGCGCACGCGGACGTCGGCGTCGGCCTCCGCGCCGCACGGCTCGGCGATCGCCACACGGACACCGATCGCGGTGCAGGCCTCGCAGATCCGCCGCAGCCGGCGGCCGGACACGCTCCCGGAGCGGACGACGATATCGGTCACACGGAGCCGTTGGGCGCAGGCGGCGACATGATCGATGCCACCGATCACGCGGGTGACGGCCGTTCGGGAGCCATGTCGGGTGGGATCGTCATCGAGCAGACCCGACACGAAATACCCCCCGCGCTTCGCCGACATCAACTGGGCAGCGATCGCCAACCCCTGCGGTGAGCCATCGATGACGAGGGCATTGCGCTGATGGCCGACCGGCTCGGCGGGCATCAACTCTTCGTAGATGCTCCGCGCCGCCGCCTGGAGGCCGCCGACGGCGAGGAGGGTGAAGGCCCAATCGAGGAGGAGGACGGTCCGGGGAATCTGGATCCAGCCCAGCCGCAGCGTGTTGAAATAGTAATTGGCCGCCACGAGAACCAGCAGGCAGGTGGTGGTGGCCCGGACAAGGATGCTCAAGTCCTCGAAGCGGATCATGCGGAGCGACCGGTGGCAGATGCCGCGGGTGTAAAAGACGACCAGCTTCACCAGCACGACCCAGCCGATCGTGCGGACGATCGTTGCCGCGTCGCTCCCGCGGAGGAGGAGCTCGCTGCGGGTGAAATACGCTGCTAGGTAGGTCAGCCCGAAGACGAGGGCGAGGCAGCCCGCCGTGACGATCGCCTCGCGCGTTGGGGCGATCGATCGGAGCCAGGCGCGGAGGGCCGACGCGGCAGAAGCGATGAGCGTGAGCGGCATGGATCGGATGGCAGGCCGGGGGCTCCCCGGCTCCTCGTCTGGCTCGATCGTTCGGCGCGGACTCGGACGGCTGTCGGGGACGCTGACCTGTTCCCTGCGACTCCGTAAGGATCAGCCCCGAACGGGCAAAAGTCCAGCCGCCCTGACGGGGGACTGCCCCCACATCGGGGGTTTTCGACGATCTCCCCAGCGCGACTGCGACGGCTGGGAAGTTTGGCCGGGGGCGCAGCTCGGGCGCCCTCACGGCGCATCGATCGGCCCTCCCTGGTGCGTCCTGGCCCGGGCGACGATGCCGGCCAGCATTCCCCCAAAGATGAGCTCGTGGAGCGGCCAGATGGCGTACCAGTAGGCGAGGCCGCCGAGGCCCCGCGGGTCGAAGACGGCCGTCTGGTGGATCGTCACCATGCCCCCGTCGGTGGGGCCCGGATCCCGGCGGACCACCTCGAATTCCAGCCAGCCGCGGCCGGGGAGCAGCATCTCCGCCACGAGCCGGATCCGTCGCGGTGGATCGCACGCCTCCACCCGCCAGCAGTCGAGGACCTCCCCGGCGACGAGGCGGTCGGGATCGCGGCGCCCCCGTCCCATCCCCGGGCCCCCCAGGATCCGGTCGATCCAGCCCCGCAGCTGCCAGAGCCACTGGTGCCCGTACCAGCCGTGTGGGCCGCCGATCCGCTCGATGGCGGCAAAAGCCCGCTCGGGCGTGACCTCGACGGTGGCATGGCGATGGTCGACGAGCCGTGGCCCCTCGAAGTGCCCGCCATACCGGCGTGGCAGTTCTTCGGCATCGGCGATGTCGGCCCACCGCCGCCCCTCGAAGACGGCGTCCTCTCGGGCCATCGCGTCGCGCACCGCTGCCGGCAGTGACCTCGGCCGAATCGGAAAATCGTCGAGGGCCGCTCGGTCGGTGACGACGGTCGGGTTTTTCAGCCCATCGATCAGCTTCCGACCGACCTTCGAATATCGCGGCGTGACGAGCGCCAGCCAGAGGCTCGACAGCCGGGGTGTCAGCACCGGCACCGGAATGAGAAGACGGCGGAGCCCGCGCTGCCGGGCATACTCCCGCATGATGTCGCCGTACGACACTCGGTCGGGTCCACCGATGCCGTAGATCCTCGAACCCTTCCCCGCCGGCCCGGTGGGGAGGTCGGCCGCAGCCACGAGGTAGGCGACGACGTCGTCGACGGCGATCGGCTGGGTGGGGGTCGCGAGCCACGCCGGGCAGATCATCACCGGCAGCCGCTCGACGAGGGTCCGCACGAGGTCGAAAGAGAAGCTCCCCGCCCCGATCACGATCGAGGCCCGGAGCTCGACCACCTCGACCCCCGTTCCCCGGAGAATCGCCCCGACTTCGTGCCGGCTGCGGAGATGGGCCGAGAGCCGGTCGTCCTCGGCCCCCAGTCCGCCGAGATAGACGATCCGCATCACCCCGGCAGCCCGCGCCGCCTCGGCAAACCGCTCCGCGGCGAGTCGGTCGGCGCGTTCGAAATCGACCCCCTGGTCCATTGAATGGACGAGCCAGTAGGCGACCTCGATCCCGGCGCAGGCCTCGACAAGTGCGGTCGGGTCGGAGGCGTCCCCGACGACGACGCTGACGTGCGACCGGAGCGATGCTGCCGGGGGACCCACCGCTGCCCCGGCGTCGAGGCGATCGAGGATTTCCGTGAGCTTGCCCGCCTTGCGGACGAGGCAGCGAACCTCATGCCCACGCTCGAGGAGGACCCCGAGGAGACAGCTCCCCACGTAGCCCGTGGCGCCGGTGAGGAGGATGTTCATGGAACGACCGATCGTTTCCGCGGCGTTCCGCAAGCGTACAATGACGATGAGGCCACTTCGGGCGCCCGATGCCCGGGCGTGGAGCCCCTGAAAATCAGATCAAGGCTCGTCGACTTCGAAGGCCCGGTCCATGAGCTTCGGATCGCCGGTCTTCAGGCCATAGAGGAACCAGCGCTGCCGCTGTTGACTCGTGCCGTGGGTGAAGGCGTCGGGAACGACATACCCCTGGGCCTGCTTTTGAATCTTGTCGTCGCCGATCGCGGCCGCGGCGTTGACGGCGTCGAGGATGTCCTGTTCGTCGAGGATCCCCGCATAGCGGGCCTCGTGATGGGCCCAGACACCGGCAAGGAAGTCGGCCTGGAGCTCCATCCGCACCGAGAGCTTGTTGTAGTCGCGCTCCGACAGCCGGGGGGGCCGCATCGCCTGCACCTTGTTGCTGATGCCGAGTTGGTTTTGGATGTGGTGACCGATCTCGTGGGCGATGACGTAGGCCTGGGCAAACTCACCCGGGGCGCCGAACTTCCGCTTCAGCTCGTCATAAAACGCGAGGTCGATGTAGACCTTCTTGTCCATCGGGCAGTAGAAGGGGCCGGCAGAAGCGCTCGCCATGCCGCAGCCACTTTGCACCTGACCGGTGAACATGACGAGCTTGGCGGGGGCGTAGCGCCCCTCGAAGTTCGGCGGGAAGAGCTTGGCCCACACATCCTCGTTCTCGGCGAGGATGGTCTTGATGAAGCGGGACCCGGCGTCGTTGGCCGGTTGCTTTTGCGCCTGGGCCCGTGGCTGCGGTGCCGGGGTGAGGCCACGCGAAATGCCCACCGCCTGCTGGGGATCGACCCCGAGAAACATCAGGCCGACCATGAGGAGGAGCGCGAACAGGCCCCCGCCAACCATGGCCGGGGCTCCAATCCCGCGCCGATCCTCGACGTTCTCACTCTGCCGACGACCTTCCCAACGCATCTTCCTGTTTCTCCAGTACGGGGAATCGGGGGGACAGTGGACCGCGGCGCGGCCCAGAACCAATTTAGCAGACCAGGCCGCTCGCGACAGCTAACCGACCCGTCGGGACGGAGGCCACGCCACGCGGGGTGAATGGCCCACCCCCTACGGCCCTCCGGCCACCGTGGTTCAGGGCGAAATCTCCCCCGACCAGCGATCATTCCGGCAGTGGCTTGCCGTTGGTTTCCGGGGCGAAGGGGAGGACCGCGAGCCCGAGAAGGAAAACACTACACATGACGATCCCCGCCGGCCGCATCGGCTCAGGGGATCCGGCAAACACGCCCGAGGTCAGCTGGCCGAGAAGGAACGGCCCCCCGGCGGCAATGAACCGGCCAACGTTGTAGCAGAAGCTCGTGCCGGTGCTCCGTAGCCGAGTCGGGAACAGCTCCGGCAGATAGATCGCGTAGCCGGCGAACAGCGACAGCTGGCAGAAGCCCATGATCGGCAGCATCCACCAGATGTCGGAGGGCTTCGAGAGAAACCTGAAGACCATCGCCGTGGAGAGCATCGCGGCGACCAGTGCCAGGGCGAAGAAGGGCTTGCGGCCGATCCGCTGGCAGACCCGTGCCGCCAGCATCATCGAGGCAAACGCTCCCACCTGGATCATCATCGACGAGAGCCCGACATACTTTCCGAGCTTTCCTTCCAGCGCCGCCCCCACGAGCCCCTCGGCGATGAACTGCTTCCGGAACACACTGCGCACGAGATCGAGCGAGAAGAAGGCGATCCCCCACAGGCCGATCACCCCCGAGCAGGCCAGGAGCATGCCGACGATCGCGTTCTTCCGCCAGCGCGGATCGGCAAACAGGGCACCGTAGCCCCCCAGGGCCGTGCCCGTGCTCTCCGCCTGGGCCTTCATCACCTGCCAGCGCTCCGGTTCCTTCAGCCCGGCGCGAATGACCAGCGCCAGCACGGCCGGGAGGGCCCCGATGACAAACTTCCACCGCCACGGCTCCCAGCCGGCGAGCTTGCTCGAGTGGGCGAGGATCTGCAGTTCACCCAGCCCGATGCCGATCGACGCGGCAAGGAAGTTCCCCACCGCGGAAAGGGCCTGGAGAAGCCCGAGGGCGTGCGGCCGGGCCCGGTCGGGCATCACCTCGGCGACGAGCGCCACGCCGACGGCAAACTCCCCGCCCACCCCCAGCCCGGTGATGAATCGATAAAAGGCGAAATCCCAGAACCCCGTCGAGAGCGCGGAGAGGCCGGTGCAGAGCGAGTAGATGACGATCGTGATCATCATCGTCTTGGCGCGGCCATAGCGATCGCCGACGACGCCGAAGATCAGCCCACCGGTGGCCCAGCCGAGGAGGAAAATGCAGGTGGCAAGGCCGCCAAAATAAGCGACGTCCTTCGGGTCGGCTGCCGCACCGCCGGCGGCCAGGAGCGTTTCCATGGCCGGCTTGCGGGCGAGATTGAAGAGCTGCTGGTCGAGGCAATCAAACAGCCACCCCAGCGCCGCCACCACGAGGACGAACCAGTGATAGCGGGTCATCCCGGTCCACCACGGCTGGCCGTCGTGCGGAATCGTGGTCCCCGACGACTCGAAGTGGGGCAGGTCGGCCATGGAAGTTGATCCCGTGGAGGGGGTGCGGGGAAGACGTGGAACCGGGCCCGGCGGCGCGCAGATGGCCTACGCCGCCCCGAGCCCCGCCTCGACCCCCCGCATGTAGGCGATGCTCTCCCGGGCGGCGCGCTCCGGACCGGGAGCATAATCGAAGACCTCGACGCTCACCCAGCCGGGGTAGCCCGCGTGCCGCAGGGCCGCGAAGATCGGGCCGAAGTCGACCGCGCCAAAGCCGGGCCCCCGCAGATTGGCGTCGTTGGCGTGGAAGTGCTCGAGATGGCGGGCCGAGGCCCGGATGATCGACGGAATCGGCTCCGCTTCGCTCGACATCGCTTTGACGTCGAGATGGAGGCGGACGTGCGGCG
>Ga0209598_10000142_pt1 | contig 55050 bp, 55 predicted proteins | sample M_140807_EF_Meta_FD_187317 | JGI IMG/M metagenome (GOLD analysis project Ga0209598, IMG submission 187317) | Freshwater microbial communities from Lake Montjoie, Canada to study carbon cycling - M_140807_EF_MetaG (SPAdes) (version 2) | ecosystem: Environmental > Aquatic > Freshwater > Lake... | reverse complement strand
TGATGATTTTTTGGAGTGTCTTATATTCTGCTTTGCAATAGGCCCTAACCGAATGTGAACCTCCAAGTTTCATCGACTAGATATCCTGGTTTTTTACTTTTTCACCAAATACCAAATTTCTTTAAAGATTGCTCGCTCTGCCGAACTGTTTAAGGAGACCTCTGGCATCCAACCTCGTTCATAAGCCTGGTTTAAGATCGATCTTGTTCTTCGATTCAAGAGATATTCAGTTAACTCAGAAACAGCCTCCTTGGAACTTTGCGATCCGAATTGACGCTCCTTGGTAATTTTTCGCACGGCACTGGAAATATGCCGAAGGTACTTGAGTTGTACCTGCAACTGTTGGATTGCAAGCAAAGCCGCTTTTGTATCACTTTGTAGTTGCTTAAGACCCAGTAGCGGACTAAACTCACTGCCCAAAGGCTTGCCCGATGAGATCTGCCACAAACTATTTAAAATACTCACTTCATTGGATTTTGCAAGCTTTAAGGTTTGGAGTGCGCTAATCGCAGCCGCGTCTTGTTCCCTCAGAACCTGATCAAATGCCTGTATTTCTGCACTTTTTATATCAAATTCCCCAGAAACTTCATCCAACAGCTCACCAACTTGTAATAAAGCCTCGCTAACCATGGGATCGATTGGCTTACACATGGCGTCCATGAGTTGTTGTAAAAAAACTGGATTTTTTATACCAAGTAACTGCTTTAAAATCGAACTCATAGAAATCTCTTTATAAACTTACCAGTTTGATGCCCCCGTCAACCAAAAAATTCCTCTCAATAAGTAATAATGATATAGTTATTATTATTACGGATTAAAAGGATTGCGCTATGAATGTCTCTTCCTATGCTCTTAGCTCAGCAGATCAAGTCTTCTCTAAACTTGACTCAAGTCTTACCCCAACCAAATCTTCAACTACCATCAACAATGATGAAACCAAACTCAATCAAGTAGCTACCCAATCCAATTCAACGCCTAACCCAATCTCACCATCAGTGGTTTTAGATATCAGTGATACCGCTAAAACCAAATTAAAAGAGTCAACCTCGATGTCTAACTAAGACCTGCTGTCAGGATGCTAGGCACTTTGCTCAAGACTTAACGAATACCTGAGTTCATTTCCAAAATAGGCTCCATTACCGCGAGGACAATCGCCAAAACAATCACGCCCATGAGTAAAATCAAAATGGGCTCTAATAAAGTCGAAATCATCTTCGTTTTTTGCTGGGCATCTAACTCAGCATTTTGGGCACCGTACTTTAACATTTGCGCTAGTTGACCAGAAGATTCTCCCGCCCGAATCAAATGAATCAATAAACTTGGAAATACCCCCGTCATACCAAGTGCACGTGAAAAACTGGTACCCTCTCGTACCCGCTTTTCAGTATCCACAATGGCAAACTGTAAAACCACATTGGATAGGGTCTGCCTGGCACTCTGCAAAGCATCCAGTATCGGCACGTTCGCGGCAATCATCATCGACATACTATTGGCAAAACGGGCAACTTCAAATGATCGGATTAAATGGCCAATCATCGGTAAATTCAGACACAATCCGTCAAAAGACTTTCTGATCCGCTCATTTTTGATGAGAAAATGTGCACAAAAACTAGTCAATAATAAAATTACTAGTAAGAGCCAACCCCAGGTCGTTAAAAACTCAGATAAGCCTAAAATAAAACGCGTTAAAAATGGTAATTGCTGCTTTGAACTAGCAAAAACTCTCGCAATCTGCGGCACTACACTCGTCATCAAAAAGATAACCACCATGATCGAGATACTAATTAATAGCGCTGGATATACTAAAGCATTCGTTATTTGCTGTCGCAGAGCTTGCCGCTTGTCCAAAAACAGCGATAATTCTTGTAAGACTAAGCCTAATTTTCCACTTTGCTCTGCACCTGCAACAATACCCTGATACAAGGTATCAAAAGATTTCGGCTGGGTACTGATCGCCTTTGAAAGTGGCATACCAGATCGTAATTCGTCTAAGACACCCTCTAAAATATCCTGCACATGGGAAGAAGTCGTCTCTTCTGACAAAATTGCCAAAGCCTGATCAATGGGAATGCCAGAGCGAATTAATAAAGCAAACTGCTTCGTAAAAAAGGCTAATTCATCTTGACTAAGGCGCTGCTTGCTGAAGGTGATTTGCTGCCAAATACTCTTCTTCGAGTGTTCTTGATAGGGGCTCAGCGAGATAGGAACAAGTTGCTTACTCAGTAATAGTTGCCGAGCAGATTGTAAAGAGTCACTCTCTAATATTCCTTTTTCAGTACTTCCAGAATACGATACTGCTTCAAAATGAAAACGTGGCATAGCGTTAATCAGGTACCGAGTTGCCAGTGACGCGCAGAATCTCTTGTTGCGTCGTCTTCCCAGCATCAAACCACCTCTGCGCATCTTCAGCCATTGTTCGCATACCACCTAATTGGGCTTTTTGACGGATACTACTTTCTGCTGCAGACTGATGAATTAAATCGCGGATGGCATCGTTGATCGTCATTAATTCATAAACGCCAGCCCGACCACTAAACCCCGAAGCACCACATACAGAGCAGCCAACACCCTGGCAACTCGCACAAATTAATCGAATGAGCCGTTGACCTAAAACGCCCAGTAAAGAAGATGAAAGTAAAAACGGCTCAATCCCCATATCAATCAGCCGAGTAACCGCCGAAGGAGCGTCATTGGTGTGCAGGGTTGCTAAAACCAAGTGCCCTGTCAAAGAGGCCTGAATAGCAATTTGGGCAGTTTCTAAATCACGAATCTCCCCAATCATGACAATATCCGGATCCTGACGCAAAATCGCTCGAAGGGCCCGAGCAAAGTTCATGTCAATTCTGGGATTTACCTGCGTCTGTCCAATCCCATCTAAGTTGTATTCAATCGGATCTTCAACCGTCATAATGTTATTCACCGTCGATCGAAGACGTAACAAAGCACCATACAAAGTAGTCGTTTTTCCACTACCTGTAGGACCCGTTACTAAAACAATGCCATGCGGCCGGTGAATTAAAGCATCAAACTCTAAAAAAGTGTGCTCGCTCATGCCCTGACGAACTAAGTCTAATTTACTATAGTCTTTGTCTAGAATTCGTAAAACAACCCGCTCACCATGTGCTGTTGGCAAAGTGGATACACGAACATCAATCGGACGACCACCAACCCGCAAGGAAATACGACCGTCCTGCGGTAATCTTTTCTCGGCAATATCTAGGGCAGCCATGATCTTAATCCGTGAGACGAGGGCGCTATGCAAATCCTTACGCATATTGACAATATCTCTTAAATGGCCGTCAACTCGAAATCGCACGACCGACTGCCGCTCAAAAACTTCCAAATGAATATCCGATACGCCATCTCGACTAGCCTGCTTCAAAAGACTATTAATCATCCGCACGACGGGGGCATCATTGGTCATTTCTAACAAGTCTTGTGCAATCGGCATCTCTTGTAATAACTGCGATAAGTCAACTGACTCCTCTACTTCATCCGCTACTTGAGCAGCATCGGTATCGTCCCGGGCATAAGCTGCATTAATTTCTTGTAATAAAGAAGCACTCGGCTTTAATTGCCGATGAATCGGCCCAACCAGACTCATGACCTCTTGAATACAATGCCAAGGCGTGTTGGTGCTATGCCATAAAACTTCCGCCTGCCCCCCCGAAGATTGCAAGAGGACTTCATGCGCTTTGCTATACGAGAAGGGGATCTTGAACACTTTTATACCTTATATGCAAAACGACACACGAGAAAACGAAATAATCCGAATCATTTCACAGAAAAAGGCACTGCCGAGGGACTCGACTCTTTACTACTTGGTGTCTGAATCGTTGAGAATTCATCCAAAGTCGGTAATTTTTCCTTGGGAATTAATTTAGGAGCTTGCTCAAAGTTTTCTCTCTTTTGATTCATCGAATTAAAAGAACTATCCGACAAATTCTTTAACTCATTCTCGTCTTTGACTATTTTTGGCCTTAAAAAGACCATCAAATTGGACTTCTCTCTGGTCTTCGCATCGGACCGAAACAGCGCCCCTAAATAAGGAATATTACTCAAATAAGGTACCTTAAAAGCACTATCTGTATAGCTATCTTGCATTAAACCACCGAGCACTAACATTTGACCATCGTCAACCAACACATTGGACTCAATATTTCTTTTATTCAAGACATATCCACCAGTCGTAGTTGATAGGCTAGTATTTATTGAAGAAACCTCTTGATAAATCTGTAACTTAATCGTCCCCGTCTCAGAAATCTGTGGCTTAACTCGCAAAGTCACCCCAATATCCTGACGAGCAACTGTCTGAAATGGGTTTACCCCCGTTGAACTAACCGTCCCCTGCGAAAACTGACCAGTAATAATCGGGACGTTTTGACCAACCACAATCCTAGCCTCTTCATTATCGAGCGTCATCAAATTAGGTGTCGATAGGATATTCGTGCCAGCTCGCGACTCTAGGGCATTTACAAGTGCAGAAATTCCTGTTCCGCCTACAAAACTTTTGATTAAACCCAAATTTAAACCAGCGGCTGGCGCGACCGTGGCCGCCGCGCCACCACCACTTAAAATGGCGTTCGTGCTGCTACTCAAATTAACCACGTTTGCGCCAGTCCCAACTCCAGCATTAAAGTTGGTTCCTGAATAGACTGCATTATTACTCGTACCAGAAATATTTTGCCACTGCACACCAATCTGGGCAGCGTCCGCTGCACTCAACTCGACAATCAATGCTTCTATATAGATTTGGGCACGCCGCTTGTCTAGTTGTTCAATGACTTGTTTCAAATTACGAAAGAGGGGTTCACTAGCTGTAATAATAAGTGAATTCGTCGAGGGATCCGCCTGAATAATGCCGCCAGTAGACGGCGCACTAGAACTAGTCAATGCAGAAGTAGAAGCGCTCGAACCCATTTGCCCAGAACTGACATTGGCTACATTAGCCGAATTTAGACTTGCGCTTGGATTTTGATTCATCGCTGGATTTGGTAAAGTCTGAACACCGAGTTGTTGACCCGTTGCCTGGGCAGATAAAGAGGCATCAGCAGCAACAATAGCCCGTAAGGTGATCGCCAATTTGGTGGCGTCGGCATTTTTTAACGGGACGACCCAAATATTACCAAACTTCTCTTTTTGAGGAACATCTAAATTGGCAATTAAATTTCGTACCTGGGCCAGCTTATCCGAGGTCCCCCCACGAATTAATATCGAATTACTCCTTGGCTCAGCAACAAACGCAATCTTAAAAGCCGGCTCCGGATTAGCTGTATTGGTTGTATCAAATATCTTGGTTAATAAAGCAACTGTCTCTAGCGCCGTGGCATTTTTCAACTGAATACTTTGGACGTTGCCAGCATCTGGGGTATCTAATGAAGCAATTAGCTGGGCAATCCGCTGGATGTTACTGGCGTAGTCCGTAATGACAATGGAATTATTACCTGAATACGCATTCATCGAACTATTTGGTGAAACTAAAGGCTTGAGGGTCGCAACTAAGTTATTGGCCGACTCTTGCTGTAATTTAAAGACGCGCGTAATCACCTCATCACCACCAATGCGCTTACCAGTGACTAAAGTACTTTGTAATTTCGCGTCTGCATCAGTGACGACGCGGTAGGTACCATTTGCATCAATTAAGGCATAACCATTCATTCTAAGAGCTGTTGACAAAGCCTCTAAGGCTTTTACAGATGAAACTGGGCGAACACTAGATAAACTCATTACACCCTTAACCTTGGGGTCTAAGATGATCGTCTGATTCGTGGCTTTTGCTATCGCACTAACCACCGCTTCAATATCCGTATTAAAAAAAGCCAAGTTAATACTGTCTGTGGTACTGGGCTGCGCATATCCCAAACCTATCCCGAAGAACAGATAACTTCCTAAAATAACCAGTTTTCTCAACAAATATTGCATCACAAATACTCTCAAAATTGCAAACGATAAATATCGCCCTGCTGCACGCCTATCAAGGATAACAAACTTGCCAGTGATTCCGTATTTTGGTTTAAGGCAAAGGCCTGACCAACAAAAGATAACTGCCGGTCGTGTATCTTACCCTGTCCGGCTAAAACCAGAGGTCCCATCAGCGTTTTTAGATCCCACTGATCTAACATCGCCATATTCATCATAATCTCGTAACTACCCAGTGGTACGACGGGACTCATTGGACTTGACATTTCATGCATCACAATCCTTAAACTCCCCAGCCCGCCTTGCCCTAATTCCAGATCAGACCAGCTAGCAGTCAATTGCCCAACTGGCTTAATGGTATTCCATGGACTACCCAAGTTTTCTAATAAATGCGCAGATATCTTCAAAATATTATTGGCAAGCTTCCACCGGCCATCAGCCCAGCTAATTATCAGTGGTTTTTCAAAAGCGAGATGTTCAACCCTCAAAAAACACGACCAATCGCTCAAAGAGCATTTTAAATCCCAATTAAATCGTTCTGTGATCGTTTTTGATCGACTACACGTAGTTGAACCAGGTACTAATTGCGCAATTCCTAGAGATGCACTACCCTGCCAAATCGTTCCAGAGATATCTTTTAAATGCACTTGGCAAAATGTCTGATCTGCAACTATACGGTTCACCCACCGGGCAGGTAATTGATGAATTATCAACACCACCAGCAAAGCAATCATCAAAAACCAACTAAGGAATCTCTTTTGGTAAGAAATAGGTTTCAGTAAAAGACTCATTTTTCTTGTTTAAATGTTATCAACATATCAACCATGCCAGCCGATTGACCGCTAACTATTTCAGCCAAAAAAGGCGTGATCTGCCAACGACGTTGTAATTCTTTCATCACTGCCACAACGATTTCAAAGGAAACATCTTTAGCCTGCAACTCTAAAGTAGTCTGCGGAACCGCGATAATCCGCAACAAACTTGGCTTAATACCTTGGTTTCGTAAATAATCCCGAATTTTAGGTAAATCAGCTTCACTCAGTGGTAAAACATACTGTATATCAGCAGATAATGGCGTACTTGCCTGAGTGAGCAGATTTTCTAACTCGAACATTTGGACTGGTTTACCAGCCAACCGTTTTAAAATAGCCTCTTGGATAGGTTGTGTCCATATAAAATATACCACCACTACCAAAATCAAAGCTAGTATAAATAGTACTCTTCGATAAGGAGTAGTTATACCAAATCGATTGCCCCGATTTTTAGCAGATGATGGCGCCAAAATCCGTAAGCCACTCAGTTGACTTAGAAATTTACTCACGTCATTTAGCCTCTCTTAAACCGGCAAAAATTGGTAACAAGAACTGATTATTTCCTAAAACAATGATTTGTAGATGCATCTCACCGCTCTTTTTAAAAACATCCTGCGCCGTCATTGCAGAAGATAATTCAAATAATATCCCACGTTCATTAAAAACAACGCGCGTTGGCACAACGCCACCTAATCGCTGGAGCAACTTACTCAACTGCTCAAGCATTGGCAAGAAATCCGCTTGACTCAGCTGACCAGATTGCCGAACTTGGCCACGCGCAATGTCAATGTACTCTGGTAAAGAATTGGTATCAACAATCAAGCGTGAACTGATCTTGGCCTGCGCAAGCTTGAGCATCTGTTGATCCCATTGCCAAGTCTTATAAACAACCGCCCCTAAAAAACCTGCATGCAACGCAACTGCACCAACTAAACAGATCAGCAACCACCGGTAAACACCTAGCCAGGTCGCAAAACTTTGCCACGCGTGATGCGCCGCCTCAGCCTGACTACTCTCCCGCTGAAAACGAAAGTTACTCGGTATCAAACTGATTTGTGGGTTCTCATTTAAAAACTGACGATAATTTTTCAGAATAAATGGCCAGTCCATAGCACTTGCACCCTGAAAATCAGCCACCGAAGGTAAAACAACTCCCCCTGGTTCAGGGGAATATTTTTCTCGCCAAGCAGCCCCCATCAACAAGCTAGTCCTGGTGAGTAACTTGATCTGATCTGCCTCAGGAGTGTAGGCATCCTGTTTTATATCAATCGAAAAGGGCAAAATGAAACAGTCCGGTAAGAGCACGATTCTGCGCGTCGAGAGTTTTTGTAATTCTTGGAGAAGATATTGCAACCAAGACTGATTAATCACCGCAAAAGTTTTCTCAGCGACATCATTTGGTGTAAGCTCAATCAACGTCTTATGCTGCATACTACTTAACAACTGATCTTCTAATAAATTCACGATGACTTGTTGTAATTGCTTGCCACGGATCGGCGGTACTAGCGTGCTCACCAACCGAACATCGGCGGTGTCCAGATAGACAATAGCCTCATCTACAAATGGAATGTCCGCAATTCGGCCAACGCCAGAGAGATTTTTGGGGCCCTGGAGGTTCCATGAAAATTGTGTCAATACCTCCCCCTCTATCCAGTCATCGATGTTGGATTGGTGGGGCATCGCAGGACAAAGAATAATGACCGTACTCATGGCCTGATCGAATTAGATAATTGCGTCCAAATCACTTGTGTACTATTGCCCTTTTCCGATAAATTATTGGTGCGTTGTATCAACGTTACATTTAAAAAATGACTCCTGCCAAGCTCAATATCAGACTGAGCTAACCAGAATTGAGATTTTACGTCGATTTGACTATTATCGATCACCACCTGAGATCCCGAACGCACTGAGCTTTCAAGCAACTTCAAAAAATCCCCGCTGGACTTAAACGGTTGCATAACTCTAGCAAGAGTTATTTTTTCCGCGTCGTCCCGCGAAACACTTGGAGAAATTGCCATCAAAACCTCTCTCGAGGCAGTATTCAGATTAATTGGTGTTACTTGAGGCAGAGTGACCACATATTGACTTAATAATTGAATACTTTTATCACTATAGCCTGTAACACCGCGAAGTTGCTCCGGATGATTGAATGCTAAGCCATTTTTCAATAAAAATAATGCCGTAGGATTGGCGAGCTGACCATCTAATCCTAATACATTTAATAATCGACTGTAGATCAAAATTCCTACCGAATTTAATTGCTGACCATCGTTACTTAACAAATTCCGAAGATTAAATCGACTCTGCGCGTCAATTAACTGCCCCCGAATTGTCATATTCTCAATTTCGTAGGGTAAATCAGTACTTTTAAAAAAATCGGCGACTCTACTTTGCGCTAAAGGTAATGACCATGGCTCACCGATAAAATCCACAGCGCCACTATTTCTGAGATCTTCTCGCAAGACTACCCGCGCTAAATCAATCGCAGAACGCTCAATCCAAACTGCTTGTTGTTGAAGTCTTCGGTGCTCTAATTGCCGAACCTGCACTTCTTGACGCCACATTAACCCAGAAATGATTAATGTACTAATACTCACCACAATTAAAGCAGTAATCGTCGCAGAACCACTCTCCTTTTTGAATAAACGGTTCATATCCGAATCCCAGATAAACAACTTTTACTCAAGGGTAAAAGCGTATCCTTGAACCACCAATCAACTTGCATGCCCTGTAACTGCCTATTGGTTGATTCAGAATTAAAAAATAAACGGAATTCTTGACGCTCTACAAAATCTATCTGGAAAGTTTTTTGGAAGGGGCCAATTCGGCTATCCATCTCCCGACTAAAACCTACCCAAAGATCAAGACTTGTCGTATCAATCTGAAATAATCGACTTACCGAGCGCTCTAATCGTTGATTAATCATTTGGTAACGAACAATCTGCCAATGTGCATCGCGGTTTTTAAAAGTTCGACGGAGTAACCATAAACTATTTTGATGAATAAGCGCAGGGCTCACTGTACTATTCTCCAATCGGACTAACATCTCACAATCAGTTACCCATTGACTAACAACCTGATCAATCTGCGCACTGCTGCGCATGCGGTTTTCAATGACATCCTTAGACCGCAGGATCGAATCTAATCCCCGCCAAGCCAGTAAACCAACTATGGCTAATATAACTAATCCAACCAAAAGCTCAATTAATGCAAAACCAGCCCTTGACTTCATAAAACACCTGCATTCTTACGGACAATAACTTGCACTAACCAAGCCAATTGTGGACTATTCAAATCACTATCACCCTTTAAAAAAACACCAATCTCGACCCGCCGAAAGAGTGGATTAGGCGTACTAATTACTTTACGTTGGCAAATAAATTGATATTGCATCTGCGGGCAAGGTATTAACGTGGTTCCCAAGTCAGGCCACTCCTGCTGCAATTGCATTTGGATATGCCAATTATCAGCACTCCATAAGGCCGCTTGCCGAGTACTCACCGCCATTTGTGTATTCGCAATAGCACCAATCCCACGCATCGCTGCTAATAAAGCGATCGACAAAATGATTAATCCTACTAAAACCTCAACTAAGGTAAACCCCCGCTCCGAACTAGGCCAAGTATTCATCCTAAATCTCAAGGAATAATTTGTAATTGGAATAACAGCATCTCTGTCTTACTGATCTGTGCTTTCAATTGCTCTTGCTTGATCTCTACTGACCATGGCTCGGTAATCGATTCTTGTCCAATCACTAACTCCGTTAAACCATTTAATTCGACTTTTTTATGCCACACTTGTGGCGCCAGCGGGGACTGTAATAAACGGAACTGATTTCTTGCTTGTAATTGATAAAATCGCCAACCCACTGGGTCAATTTGAACAAGAATAGGTACGCCCGTGATAACACTTTCGTCCTGAGCTATATTCAGACTGGCTGTCAATTGCTCCAGGCGATCTTGAAAATAGCGCTGATCTTGATTGGGTAATCGCAAAGTAGCTAAACCAAGAACCACCGAAAGAATCACTAAAACTACTAAAAACTCGATGAGCGTAAATCCTTGCGATTTTTTTTTACCAGTTTCCAATATCCGCATCCAACTCGACACCGCCTAATTTACCATCCGCTCCAAAACTAAAGACATCCATCTCCCCCTTTAAACCAGGACTTAAATACTGATATGGCTTACCCCACGGATCATTTGGCAAACGGTCTAAATAACCACCTATTTTCCAGTTGGTCGGAATAGGTTCCTCACTCGGTTTTGCTACGAGCGCCTTTAAGCCCTGCTCCGAGGTCGGATAACGGCCAATATCTAAGCGATATAGCTTTAATGCGCTAACAATGGTTGCCACGTCTTGCCGAGCAGCAATCACCCGGGCCTCGTCTGGCCGACTCATAATACGCGGAATAATCAGAGTTGCCAAAACACCAATAATTACAATCACCACCATAATTTCGATGAGAGTAAAACCCTTTTGGGTTTTTTGTTCTTGTATCGTCTGAAATGCGCGCTTAGTCATAGCATTCTTTATCAAATATATCGAAAAATCCGATTTAAATATCTATATACTTGTATTATCTGATGAATTATCCCGCTATGAATTATTTTATACATAAATAATTCAAATTAAACGTATCTCCGAATGAGCTTTTGATGATCCGCAAAATCCTAACCGAGCTAAGCAAAGAAAGAAAGTTTCAGGATTTCTTACCAAAATCAACACCGCATAACACCCCAAAACTCAGATCGTCTGCGTCCCACTTCGCAACTCCTGCGTTCTTCGCTCGGCTAAATCCACAATTAGTCGCTGTCTACTGCCGTTTTTTACTAATGGCGCTAGCTTTGATCTATTCCCTCCAACTCTGCCTCGTTTATTTTCAACTACCAACGCCTGAAAAAACTAAAGACAAGCAAACCACCGTGTACTTTAGCGAGGGGCAAACCCCTGTAGGACAGTTATTTGGAACAAGTACCATCGCAGCAAATACTCCGATCTTAAAGGGCATTATCTCAACCACAGCCGATCAACATGGGCAAAGTAGAGGTTTTGCTATTTTTCAATTAGATGGCAAACCGACCGGCGTCATTAGCTTAGGCGAAAGCTTAGGCAACGGCATGGTGCTTGAGAGTATTCGTGATGATCATGTTGTCCTTATCTATCAGGGCAAGAAACAACAGATTATGGTGGAAAAATCAAAATCTTCACCAAACCCAAAACCCCCACTCAATAAATAATCATTTCTGATTACAATTAAGCCATTCCTTGAGACCACTCCCTTGAGACTATTCCCTTGAGGCATTTTCAAATCAGATTTCATCTTCTTAAGCTATGCCAATAAAAATCCTCATACCTAGTCTGAAAAATTATTTATTGTTTTTATCGGTTTTATTTACAGTCCTCAGCATATCCCAGTTTTCACTCTCCTACCTTGGCCTAAAACTGTCGTTCAATGGTATTTTTGATTCAGACGCTGCTTTCCTAGCTGTTCTCACTGAAGATATTCTGCGGCGATCGGGAGATATCCGAAATTGGCATCTAGCCCATGTTCTGTTTCTTTTTCCAGACTTCCTACTTTATCTATTCCTCAGTCTTTTTTCGCAATCTACTTTTTGGGTCTCCTATGCTTTTTTAATTGGACAAATCATCATTTGTGTTTGGGCGACGTCCTATTTTTTATCGGCTTTTATCCATCAGATCTTAGCCATTTTCTTTGCCACACTCTCGACTCTTTGGACCCTCCAACTTGGTTTAAATCTTTTAAGTCCCTTTGATTTAAGTTTTACCATCGTTAATCACTTTGGCGCTTACGTTCTGCTATTACTAGAAATGGGCCTGTTTTTTCGCATACTACAAAATAATGATATCTCGCAAAAGAAATCAGCCCTTTTTTTTGGTCTTGTTCTGATTGCTAATCTCTCAGACAAGTTACTGCTTCTACACTTTATTCTGCCGGCAGGTGCAATCTGCCTTTATCAATACCTGCATGATCAAATGAGCTTAGCAAAATTCAAAAAATTGCTTTTCATTATGGCTTTAGCCACCATTGGTTCAATGGTCATTATCAAATTATTAATTACCAATGCAGCGCATCCATCAGCATCCTTCGGCTTAGATAACGCTAAAAATAGCTTTGCGAATATCATCAATCATTTCAATGCCAGCGCCTTTAAAAATAGTCCCATTTTTTGGGTCATTCCGGGCACTTATCTCCTTATACTTGGCGTGCTTTTTATCGGCCATGGTCCTAAACAAGTGTTTTTAAATACGTATCAACGTATTTCTTTGCCAATCCAGTTTTTTTTATTCTTGAGTGGCTTCACTCTTTTAGTCGTTATTTTTTCGAACTGGGGGTTTGCGCCTCGATATGCGATTCCTGTTTTCTTACTCCCCATTGTTTTAATTCTGCCAATTTCCTATATCCTGAGCAAAAAACAAATTCCAGCGATCAATACCGTCCTTGCTATGATTGGTTCGGTGATTGTTCTGCAAGGCATTCATCAACAATATCAGAGCTATCAATCAACCCAGCTACATACCGATTTTTACCCCCCAGAGATGCACTGTATTGATACGTTTATCCAAGAAAAATCCTTAAAACATGGCATCGCTGGCTACTGGACAGCTAAGAAATTTCAAGCGCTTAGCAAACAACCCATTACCCTTGCTCAATATCAACGACCCTTTTTAACTAGAGATTACTGGGAAACAAATGCCACATTTTTTAGACCAACCTATCAATTTGCTATCACTTCAGATGCTGACCCACAAGGAAACTCTATTGATACGAATTTTTTAAAAATTAAAAATCCTGCGTTAAAAATGCACGACTGTAAACCATATTTCCTATATTATGTGGATGATTTTCAACTTAAAGTGAACTAGGCAACTGATGAAAACAGAAATAGATGATTTCGATAAAAGCAGCGATAATCTTTTCCTCAAAACAGATATCGGAAAGTTTTTCGTAAAAAGTCTGATTGTCGTCGCTATGATTTTTGGCGGAATGTATTTCTTAATGCCAGACGCAAGAGTGTTTAAAGGCTTAGAAACAGATCAAAACAAATATATTGCCCTGACACTGATTCAAAATCCACGGATTTTATGGAAAATGTCGGAAACTGATGAGAGTAAAGGCAACCTCCCAAACGCTATCCGTGATATGGAAGTGGCAATCGGCCTACTTGAAATGCACGGCGCACGCCTTGAGGTCCTACAAACCTACCAAAACAGACTACAAGCATTAGAAAATAAAAAGACTAACGCGAAATAAGCCTGCGCGAGTTAACCAAATACAAATCATATAAATGCGGGTTCAATTGGACTGCCTGCAATCATAATACGATACAAGTACCGGTACTCCGTAGGGTCATAATCCGCATTGGCTTGGTGCATTACACTGCGGTTATCCCAAATGACTAAATCACCTACTCGCCATTGATGTCGATATTCATATTTCGCTTGCGTGGCGTGCAGATACAGCTGCTCAATCAACTGAAATCCATCATCCTGCGCCATCCCTTCAATACCTTCCATACGCCCAGTATTGAGGTATAAAGCTGGGCGTCCACTACTTGGATGGCGGATCACTACAGGCTGAATTGTCCTAGGAATAAGAGCTGCTGCTTCGGGGCTTAACTTGGCAAAACTCCTCGGACTGCGACTACTACCGTGCACGTGTAAGGAGCGTAAATTTTTAATGCGATGTTTAAGATCGACATCTAAGTCATCATAAGCCTGACGAACATCGACAAACTGCGTATCACCGCCATAAGAAGGTATTTGAACAGCCACTAAACTCGTTGCCCGAGGTGGCGCAAGATCATTGGAGTGATCAGTATGGTAATTTTCTCCACGCACCTGTAACTTGCCATTTTTGCGCGGTAAGTCTTTGGTCGAGTTATACCCCACTAAAGGAAAATCTGGCAAAACGAAATCTTTGAGCTGCTGCTCCATCACCCGCCCAAAGATTTCACCAAATTGAATCAATTCAGCTGGCCCTAAGCCCTGATTCGGAAAAACTAAAACTGCGTATTGCGAGAAAGAATCGTTTAATTCTTTTTTGACCTGCGCATTAACCGGCTGACTGAAGTCTATCCCTGTAATTTCTAATCCAAAATTCGGCGTGATCGGCCTCAAGCTCAATTCCACAAATTCTCCTACTCAGGCTTAATGCCAGTTAACTTGGCAACTCTAGCCCACTTCACCGACTCCTCACTCAGAAATTTCTCAAACTCGATACGACTCATCGGTAATGATTCCGCACCTTCATTAGCAAATCGCCTCTTAATTTCAGGATCAACCAAAACTTGATTGATCTCTTTGTGAAATGCTTCTAGTAACTCATTAGGGGTTCCTGTAGGCGCCAAAATAGCCCACCAGTTCGAAGCCTCCACATCAATACCTAACTCTTTTAAGGTCGGAACATTGGGTAAAAGTGGTACCCGCTTACTACCTGCAACTGCCAACACTTTAATTTGTCCAGCTTTCATGAAATTTTGCATTTGTATCAAACTGCCTAAAGAAATTTGAATATGGCCAGCAGCCAAATCAACCAGTGCAGGTCCGCCCCCCTTGTAGTGCACTAGGACAAAATTAGCGCCTGTTTTTAACTTAAATAATTCGATTGCGAAATGCTGAAAACTGCCAACTCCAGCAGTACCAAAATTCGTCTTACTAGGATTATTTTTTGAAAAATCAACCAACTCTTTGATGGAATTTACGGGTGTAGCACTATTTACTACAATCACACTAGGCCCCATCCCCAGCATAGCTAGCGGCGCAAAAGACTTCACCGGATCATAACTTAACTTCATGATCGATGAGTTCATGGCAAAACTGGATGAAATAAGTAATAAGGTATTACCATCTGGCTCAGCTCGAGCAGCAATTTCAGCGCCCAAGACTCCCCCAGCACCTGGCTTATTTTCCACGACAACGCTGCGCTTTAAACGCGGAGAAAGCTGCTGAGCAATCGCACGCCCAACAATATCGTTACTACCACCAGGCGCAAATGGGACAATCAAACGGATCTGCTTGCCAGTCTCTTGGGAAATCACACTACTGGCGAAAAATCCAAAAAAACTGGCAATCGCAAGGTATACCGAAAAACCTAAATAGTTTTTATTCATTATTCAGTTATCTCTCTTTAACGAATTATCGAATTATCGAATTATTAAAAATCATACAACTTAGCAGGATTACTCACTAAAATTTTTTCTAATAATAAAGGATCATCTATCCATTTGGCAAAACGATTTAAAGCGTGGCCATCGTCAATTGAATTAAATGGCTCAATTGCACCAAGGGCGTTTTCTTGACCCCGTTTTCCTCCAGGATGGGGCCAGTCACTCCCCCACAACATCTGATCTGCATTCGTATTTACAAATAGTTGCGCAATAGCCTGCGTCGCTAATGAGTCAGGGTCTACTGCAATCCGATGAGGTGCGGATAACTTAACCCAAACACGACCATTTTGAACTAACTCTAAGAGATCTCCTAGATCCGGTTGATCAACACCTAATTCAGCTTGCGCGCGGCAAAAATGGTCTACTACGATCGGTACGGATATTTGCTGTATGACAACCTTCAGGGCAGCTAATAGCTTTAAATTCGTATATAACTGAATATGCCAACCTAATTCTTGAACTTGCTCTGCAGCTTTAAATAGCTCTTGTTGAGCAAACTCTGGGTCTTGAATACCACTCGTTTCTAAATTTAAGCGTATCCCCCGAATCCCCATTGCATGCATCTCTTGTAACTGACTTTGCCCTATGTCGCGATCAATCACAGCAATACCCCGCGCATTAGAACCAATTTTTTGCAAAGCATCAAGCGTACATGAATTATCACTTCCATAAGGACTAGGATGAACAATAACTACCCGCTGGATCCCTAGAATCTGGTGTAGCTCTAACAAATCCGTAACAGAGGCATTACCTGGCGTATATTGCCGATTCGGCGAAAATAAAAATTGCTCGGCTGGGCCAAATACATGAGTATGACAATCACAGGCGAAGTCGGGCATTTGAAAATCCAAGAGCTCATGCGTGACTCCGTGAATCGTCCGATTTCTCATAATTGAATATCACTCACTTGTTTAGCTTTAGCAGTGCAAGCACCTAATAAAAAAGCGAGATCAGTCCCAGTTGAAACATAACGCGCACCAAGTTTGACAAACTCTGCAACTAAGTCGGGTCTTGAAGATAAACCACCAACACCGCAATGCTTACCGTACTTACGCGCCGCGGTAATTGCCTGCTCAAAGGCTGCCCGCACTCTGGGATGATCATACTGACCAGCAATTCCCATATCTGCTGTTAAATCATTCGTCCCAATTAAAACCATGTCTACCCCTTCTACCGCCATGATTTCATCGGCATGCTCAAGGCCAGCAACGTCCTCAAATTGCACAATAACCATCGTTGCATCGTTTAACACTGGATATGCTTCATGCGCTGGAAATGCCCGGTATTCAAGATGTGGCATACCACCAGCGGCAGATCGATTACCAAGCGGGGCAAATTTGGCCGCTACCACCACCGCCCGTGCTTCCTGCGCAGATGAAATATGCGGTGCAATAACCCCTAATGCACCCGCATCTAAAACCCGAGAAATCCACTCAGGACTATTCGCCGGTACTCGAACAAATGGCGCAATACCTATTTGCATTGCAGCCAAACAAATTTGTCCAGTCGTGTCTAAGGATAAACTGCTGTGCTCCATATCCACGTATATCGAATCAAATCCTGCCGTTTTCGCAATCCTAGCAATCTCAATACCCCGGCATAGGCGCACTGTCAAGGAAGAAACTACCTCATTCTTCGCTAACTTTTCTCGAACATTATTTTTTAAAATTTCTCTGGCGCTCTTTTGCATCATTCCTCTTTCATGATTAAAACGATTAAACAACGCGATTCGTTGCCGGTAAGCCAGCTAAGACATCAATCACCTGCTTCGCAACTTGCAAGGAACTTCTCTCTTGAGTATCAACAGTCCCCCCTGCAGCATGCGGCGTAGTTACAACATTTGGTAACGACAATAAAGGATAGTCGGCCGGCGGTGGCTCAACCGCAAAAACATCTAAACCAGCACCAAACAAATGACCACTTTGTAAGGCGTCAAATAAGGCCTGCTCATCAATCAGCCCGCCCCTAGAAACATTGATTAAGACTGCATTTTTTTTCATGATCGCTAATGCCGCTCGATCAATTAAGTTTTTAGTCTGCTCATTTAAAGGCAGATGCAATGTCACTAAATCAGAAACGGCTAATAACTCATTTAAGGAGTTGACGCGCTGATGGGGTAAGCCTAACCATTGATCATCTGTGGCATACGGGTCATATGCAATGATGCGCGCGTCAAATGCACCAAACCACTTACGTGCCACTCGCGTTCCAATATTACCCATACCAACTACACCAACAGTCTTACCGTGCATCTCAATGCCTAAATGCGCTGGACGAACAATCTCCTCACCCGCTCTTAACATGCGGTCAAATCGGGTAATCCGCCGCGTTACAGACAAGGCTAGTGCAAAAGCCATTTCTGCCACTGCTTCACTATTAACCCCAGGTGTTCGACATACCGCAATACCGCATTCCTTGGCAGTTGCAATATCAATCGTCTCAAAACCAACACCTTGCTTACAAATAATCTGCACATGCTTGGCGCGGCGAATTTGTTCAGCGGTAATGGGAGTCATCCGAACCATCACCCCATCGGCCGCCTCTGGCCAGTTCGCTATAGCTGGATCAGGCCAACAAACCACTTCTGCATGTTCTTTTGCTAGGGCAATCCCAGCCTCGTAAAACGCGTCTAATATATAAATTTTCTTATTCATGAAAAATTTGAGTTGATCCCCTATTTTTTATTTTTACGACCCGTCATAACTATATGTGTAATAAATAACACCTATATTCCCATCATAATATAATTTCAAATAAGTAGATTCCAAGCTAGAAGTCTTGCAACAGATTCAAAGCTATACCTGTATTTTGTTCTATACCGCCCCACATCCTCAGCCAGACTGAGAGTATCCTCATCAAACTAATTTATCCCAGCAAACCCAACAGAACACTGCGCTTAGGCTTTTATTCAATCAAATTGATTACAATAGAAATTGAATGCTGATTTGAGTGCTGAGTTTGAGTGCTGAGTTTGATTGCTTTTCAGGATCCCATGTCTTTTTAAGTTCTACTCAGCTGGTGAAAATAGTTTAAGGGAAAAATCTTGATTCAAGTACAACCTGTAATTTTATGTGGCGGTTCTGGTACGCGACTTTGGCCTTTATCTCGCGTTGGATTTCCAAAACAGTTTCTTGTATTAAGCGGTAATACCAGCTTATTCCAACAGGCTATCTCCCGACTTCAAGGGCTAAGCCATCCCACCATTGAACTTCACAGCCCTCTAGTCATTACGAATGAAGAGCATCGCTTTTTAGCACTTCATCAAGCCCAAGAATTAGAACAGAAGGATATTGTCCCCATAGCAAATCTAGGGGCAAAGCAGACTGCTGCCAAATACTTGTTAGAACCAACTGGCAGAAATACTGCGCCAGCCCTCACCTTGGCAGCTCTGCAGGCCCTGGAATCAGGGCTTGACCCGATTCTGATTGTGACGCCAGCTGACCAAACAATTCAAAATGAACCGGCTTTTATCAAAGCCTTACAGCAAGCCGTGCAAGCAGCATCGAAGGACGCAATTATCATTCTTGGGGCAACTGCCCACCACCCGCAAACTGCCTACGGCTATATACAAGCACAAGGTTTACCCGGCGAATTCGGTGCCTATCAGGTACAAAAATTTACAGAAAAACCCAATGAAACCCAAGCTAAGGAATATTTAGCAACCGGTGAATATTCCTGGAATTGCGGAATTTTTGTATTAAAGGCTAGTCTTTGGATAAAAGCACTACAGATCTTTAGACCAGATATCCTAAAAGCTACTCAGGTCAGCTGGAGCCAAAAAGAAGTCGATCTACAAAATCATTTTATTCGACCAAATCCGCAAGCATTTTTAGAGATTCCTAGTGAGTCGATCGATTACGCTGTCATGGAAAAATGTCCAAACTCCAGCATACCGATTCAAATGATTCCTCTGGATGTGGGCTGGAGTGATTTAGGTAGTTGGGATGCTGTTTGGGCAGTTGGCCAGCCAGATTCGAACGGTAATGTCGTGCATGGTGATGTAGTTACAACGCAAACTAGTAATACCCTGGTCTATGCCAATCAAAGACTAGTCAGTACTGTTGGCGTCCATGATTTAATTGTAGTTGAAACAGCCGATGCTGTTTTAGTAGCGGATCAATCAAAAAGCCAAGATGTCAAAGAAATCGTCCAGCAACTAGCGAAAATGCAACGAACCGAACAAACCACCCACCGTAAAGTCTATCGACCTTGGGGTTGGTATGACAGCATTGATTCTGGTCCACATTTTCAAGTAAAAAGAATTTGTGTAAACCCTGGAGCGAAATTAAGCTTACAGTTACATCACCACCGAGCAGAACACTGGATTGTGATCCAGGGTCAAGCTGAGGTAACGAATGGCGCTGAAGTCATGACTCTCAATGAAAACCAAAGTACCTATATCCCTCAGGGTGTCAAGCATCGCCTGGCTAACCATGGCGCAACTCCACTCGAAATTATTGAGGTTCAATCAGGTAGTTACTTAGGGGAAGATGATATTGTTCGGTTTGAGGATCATTACGGCAGAAGTTAACCATGCTAATTGGGGAGTATGATAATTTGTCCTTTGTCCTTTGCCCTTCGCCCTTCGCCCTTTACCTTCTACCCTCTACCCTCTAAATAGCAACCCTCTCTCCCAAGATACAATACAAATAAATTATTGGAGTAAAAAACGACTCAAAGAATAGATTCTCTAGAAGGCTCCCATTATGGCTCCCATTAAGACCCACATTAAGACCCCCATTACGACCCCAGCAACTCTTTTATAAAACGGCACTAGAACACCCATTCACCGAAAGCTCTTCTCATGAATTACGATACGCAATTCCCTAGCTTAAAAAATACAGTGAGTGCACAAGAGTGGCAAGCCCGCGTGCAATTAGCAGCTTGCTATCGACTGATTGATTATTACGGGATGTCCGATCTAATCTATAACCACATTACAGCAAGCATCCCAGGTACAGATCATTTTCTAATCAACTTATACGGTCTGCTTTATAAAGAAATAACTGCCTCAAGCCTTGTAAAGATTGATCTAGCTGGTAATATCATCACAACACCAAAAACTGATTACGGGATTAATAAATCAGGGTATGTGATCCACGGGGCCATTCATGAAGCCAGAGCAGACGTACAATGTGTCATTCATACGCATACCCGCGCTGGTATGGCTGTATCTACCATGCAATGTGGTCTTCTGCCCCTAACCCAAACTTCCATGCGTTTTGTCGGTCATATTGGCTACCACCAATTTCAAGGACCAGCCATCGATCTTGCTGAACGAGCCAGTCTTGTTCATGACCTTGGTCCGCATGACGCAATGATTCTCTATAACCATGGCCTTTTAACCTGCGGCGCAACGATTGAACAAGCTTTTAACACCATGTACCAATTAGAGTTGTCTTGCCGCTCACAAGTCGATGCAATGGCTGCAAGAACAGAGTTAATGATTCCTGCAGATAGCGTACTTGCGCATACAGCCAACCTGTATCAACCTGGTACCAGAAGGCCCTACGGCGTTTTAGAGTGGCCTGCTATGCTACGCCTACTCGAGGCGGTCGATAAAAATTCTGGTTTTGTGCATTACGATAGCTAATAAAATACTTGCCTAGATCCGCTTAAACCACCACAGAGACAACAGTAAAGCCGCTAGCATCAAAAAAGCAGCTCCGCCAGCAAATAAAACTGACACTTCAGTCTCTTTGGTCTCTAGCCGAAACTTTGCCGACAAATGCTCATAAATTTGCTGCAGATCTTGACCATTACTTGCTCTGAAAAATTCTCCTTGAGTAATCTTTGCTATTCCTTGAAGTGCCTCTTCATCAACCCGAGCATAAAACGAATAACCTTCGTACCCAGGAATAAAACCATTAGGCGTTCCAAAAGCAACGGTATAGACTTTAACGCCCCGCTCAGCAACTCGCCTAGCAGCTTCAAGCGGATCTGGCCCAGTCGTTCTTCGCCCATCTGAAAGTAAAACAATTGCCCCCGAACTATATGATCCAGCTGGCACAGGTTTAAATGGAACAACTGGTTTTTTTGCCTCAAGTGGCGCACTATTACTACTGGATCCTCTCGTAAAACTCTCACCATAAATGGCCGACTCTAAATTAATGCCAGCATCTGGCATTAAAGTCGCTAGAGCGAGTAATAATCCACTACCAGTCGCAGTCCCACGTTGTAATTGAAAACGATCAATCGCTTCAACTAAATCTGTGCGCGATTCCGAAACCGCTTGCACTACTTGGGCAGTTCCTGCAAATGAAACAATCCCAACCCGAATATCTACGGGTAATTCACGAATAAATTCTTTCACAGCAGCTTGAGCCGCCTTAATTCGATTAGGCTCGACATCCTCCGCAAGCATACTGCGCGAGACATCTACGGCCATCACCAAAGTCATGTAGTCCGCTGGTAAGGTAACTGTCGCCGTTGGTCTAGCTAAACCAATGATCCCAACTGTAATCGCCATCAAGATGAGTACAGGAGGAATATGCCGCCGATACCGAGTGCGCCAGCTAACTGCTCCACGCACAATTTGTAAGCTAGAAAATTGCACCGCATAAGAGCGCCGTCGACTCAAGATCCAAATATAAAGGATGATGAGTAGCGGTAAACTAAGTAAAGCCCAAAGAGCTTGAGACCAAATAAAGTGCATAAAAAATCATTAATATGACAATGATTACAATAGTACAACATCCTCAGTTGTGCTAATGTTTCATTATGAAAAAAATAACGCTTTATAGTAAACGACCATCCAACTCGGCACAAAATCCATTCGGGGTGGTTACACCCCAAGCCCCCCCAAGCGCACTTCAATCCATACTAGTTCGTTTTAGACAAACCGATCAATGGTTTTTCTTTGGACTCGGTATTGTTCTAACAAGCGTTCTGACAAGTGCCATCATCTTAACCATTCACCAGGGCTTTTTTCCGTCTACTAAATTAACGCAAGCGGATATTGACCAAGCCGTTCTGCATACTTTACAAACCAAAGATCTCCCCTCCCGTTCTGCAAAAGCTGCTCAAATGATCTTACCCTCAGTAGTTCGTATACAAGGATATGGCATCGATCCCGACCGCCCCAAAGATGGTGAGAAGGAAGTCTCGACAGGAACCGGCGTTGTCATTATGGAAGATGGCACGATATTAACCAATTTACATGTAACCCAAGGAGCATCGAAATTAATAGTAACTTTCTTTGACGGTTCAAAATCGCCAGCGATCGTCACCGCCGTCCAAGCCAATAATGATTTGGCTGTTCTCAAACCAGAAAAAATTCCAGATGACCTACCACCAGCGACACTAGGCACTTCTAACCAAATAGTCGCGGGTGATGAAGTCGTCGTCGTAGGCTTCCCATTTGGCATCGGCCCGTCTGTCTCTGCAGGTATTGTTTCGGGCCTAAATAGAGAGTTTCAGGGTAAGGACGGCCCTTTAATGCGGGGCTTAATTCAATTTGATGCAGCTGCAAACCCGGGTAACTCTGGAGGACCACTCATTAATTTATCCGGCGAAGTCATCGGCATTGTCACCGCCATACTCAACCCTACTTCCGCCAAAACTTTTATCGGTATCGGCTTTGCAGCAACTATCGAAAGTGCTGGATCAGCCGTAGGAATCCCCCCTTTTTAATTTTTAAGGAACCCATTTATGTCAGACAACATAGCAAATTGGTCAGGCCACCATACTCCGAAAATGCTCCAAAATAATAGCGAATTAATGCAACGGCTACTTTATGAAGTCAAGCGGGTAGTGGTCGGTCAGGACCTTTTCTTGGAGCGTGTTCTCGTCGCTATCTTAGCGCAAGGTCATATTCTCATTGAGGGCGTGCCAGGGCTTGCGAAAACACTTACGGTGAACTCTCTGGCAAAAGTAATCCAGGGTAAATTTCAACGAATTCAGTTTACGCCCGATCTTCTGCCGGCCGATTTGATCGGAACACGGGTTTATAACCAACGTACCAGCGAGTTTAGTACCGTCCTAGGTCCAGTTTTCGCAAATCTGCTACTCGCTGATGAAATCAACCGCGCCCCCGCCAAAGTTCAAAGCGCTTTACTAGAGGTCATGCAAGAACGCCAAGTCACGATTGCAGGACAAACCCATCAAGTGCCTAAACCCTTTTTAGTACTAGCAACTCAAAATCCGATCGAAACCGAAGGAACATACCCGCTACCCGAGGCCCAAGTCGACCGCTTCATGATGAAAGTGCTCGTCAGCTATCCAAGTGAAAACGAAGAATTTGTAATTGTTCAACGGCAAATTGGGCCACTGATTGAACTCGCTAGCATCATGAATACGGAACAGTTATCAGCTATTCAGCTAGCCTGTAAAGCCGGTTACGTGGATCCAGCGCTCATTCAATATGCCGTCAAAATCGTCGCAGCGACGCGTTATCCCGAACAATTTGGACTCGAAAGTATTGCCCCCTTCATCAGTTTTGGGGCAAGTCCACGCGGCACAATTAATCTCATCGAAGGAGCTCGCGCCCTCGCATTTCTCAAAGGTCGTCCCTATGTCCTACCCCAAGATATTAAAGATCTAGCCGTAGATGTTCTGAGGCATCGGATTGTACTGTCCTATGAGGCGATCTCACTTGGAAAAACCACCGATGACCTCATACATCTCCTACTCGCTACCATTCCAACGCCAAGTCAACCCCTCCAGTAATATGCTCAAGCGCCTTACCAAGCTATTTAAGCCTAAACTAGTTATTCTGGAGAATGAGAACAAACGTTTAAATCCAGAAGACTTTTTACGCCAACTCGAATGGACCACACTTCGAAAGCTCGATGGTCAGTTACAAGGCGATTACCGCACCTGGTTTAAAGGCTCTGGACTCGAGTTAGCCGATCTGCGCGAATACCAAACCCATGATGATGTCCGTCATATCGATTGGAATGTTACCGCTAGAATGCAAACGCCCTATGTTCGCGAGCATCAAGAAGACCGAGAAATGACTACCTGGTTCTTAATCGATCTCTCGCGCTCCCTCAATTTTGGCTCGGCAGAACACACCAAAAAAAATCTTGCGAGTAGTTTTACTGGCATCTTTGCACGCCTGATGACTCGTCGAGGCAATCGTGTAGGGGCAATACTATTTACTGGCGCAGCAGCAAAAATTGATGCCCTATTACCTGCCAAAACTGGTAAAGCACATGTCTTACAAATACTCGATCTTTTACTCAATACCCATGCCTTAACAAATAGTCCAGCAACCGACCTGAAGGTGTTGCTGCAAAGCGCCCAAGCATTGCTCAAAAAACGCTCGACCATTTTTGTGATTTCGGATTTTATTAGCCAACCAGATTGGGAGAAATCTCTCGGGGAACTCAACAAATCGCATGATGTAGTTGCCGTGCGTTTATGCGACCCACTAGAGACTCAACTAAAAAATATTGGACTTTTCATTATGGAAGATTCTGAAACAGGCGAACAAATGATGATCGATACAAATGACCCTTTTTTTCAGAAAAAATATGCGCAACTAACCGAAGAGCATGCCAATTACCTTACCAAAACATTTCAAAATACAGGCACCGACTGTATAGAATTGTATACCGATGAACCAATCCACGAGTCTATTTTACGATTTAGCGAATTGCGTAAACGCCAATCTCAACGTCGGCCACCGAATCACTTTGCGGCTATTTAATCAGCTCCTTTATGTTAGGCTTTGATTCTCTATCAATCCAGTGGCCATATGCCTTTTGGGTATTTTTATTACTACCAATCTGCGGACTGATCTATTGGCGGATGTTTCAACCAGCAAAGTGGCTATCGAATCAAGGCAGTATCTACAAAAATGCCAAACGTTGGCAATACGCCCATGCGTTCTTCATTTTTGTTGGATTATGCTGTCTATTTTTTGCTCTAACACGACCACGCGCAATTCTTTATATCCCCAGTCGATTAGATACCATCATGCTTGCAATTGATACCTCAGGTAGTATGCGCGCAGATGATATCAAACCAAGCCGTATCGATGCCGCAATTTCAGCAATCAAAGACTTTATCAATGCCCAACCCCCACAAGTACGAATTGGAATTGTAACTATAGCAAGCACCGCCGCATTACGCCAAGCCCCAACTAGCGAGCGCTTAGATTTATTACAAGCACTAGAAAATATTCCCTTACAACCTGGCTCAGCTCTAGGCAGTGGAATCGTCATCGCCCTAGCAAACTTATTACCCGGCTCAGGTATTGATGCAGAAAAAATAATTACCGAAGCCGATGGTGGAACCAAAACGAGTCCCAGCACTCAACCGCTTGGAAAATCCAACCAAATTAATCTAGAACCAGGCTCCAATCGATCCATGGCGATTGTGCTGATTACCGACGGGCAAAGTAATATGGGACCTGACGTATTGAAAATGGCTGAATTAGCCGCTAATCATGGTGTCAAAATACATACTGTTGGCGTTGGCACAGAAGAAGGAACAGTCATCAAATCACAAGGTATATCCATGCGAGTACGCCTAGACGAAACCTTACTCAAAAAAATTGCGAATGCTACGCAAGGGGAATATTACAAGGCAACAAGTAATACAGAACTCAAACGAATTTATGAATCATTAGGTTTAACTATTCGTTTTGAAAGGCAACAGTTGACTGAAATTACTTCACCAATCATGGTACTTGGCCTGCTATGCATCCTCTTAGGATGCCTACTCTCACTGCACAGATTTGGTAGAGTCGTTTAAAAGAATCAAAAAAATAGCCCCATCAAGGGGCTATTTGTATCAAACACCTTTAACTTGAAAACTTATTTAAGAATAATTGGATTGATTGGAGAGCCAACACCACCAGTAATTGGGAGGGGTGGCGCACAAAATAAGAATTCATAAACCTGATCTTCTTGACAATCATCAGCAAGTTCTTTGAGATTAAAAATCTCACCCATCGTAATACCAACCATCGGAATCACGATCCAGTGCCAAGGTTGACTAACCCCAGCGACCTCGTTGGGACGCACTTCACAACCCCAAGTATCTGTGCAGATTGCGGCGATTTTTTTATCTTGAATCCATTTGGCTGTTTCAAAGCGCAACCCGGGAGCATCGCCAGCTGCGTAGGAATCCCAATCGCCTCTTGCTAAACGCTCTTCCATTTGACCAGTTCGCACAATCACAAAGTCACCCTCTTTGATTTCTACACCTTGCGCTTTGGCACAATCATCTAAATCTTGATTACTAATGCCATAACCATCCGCTAAAAAATCCCCCCCCTTAAAACGGGCAACATCCAATAAAATCCCTCGACCAATCATCTTGGCACGGGTTTTTTCAATGCCATTTTTCTTCGCACCGGTTGAATCAACTAAAGCGGCACTGTAACCATTCCACATATGATCGCCATAAAAAATATGTGCTAAAGCATCCCACTGAGTACCACACTGGAGCGGCATCGAAACCATATCATCAGCATAGCGTATGCCACCAGCATCTTGATTCCCAGAAATCGCATCTGTCCCAGTTGCAAGCATTGTGTGAATGGGGTTAAATCGATTACCCCAACCGGTCGTTTGCGGACCATGAAAATTAAAATCCAGTCCTAATGAAATTGACTTACCCTTTTTCACTAACTTTGCCGCCTCAATCAATTGCTTTGGTGTTATGTAATTGAGAGTACCAATTTCATCATCTGGCCCCCACTTTCCCCAATTACAGGCATCTTTAGCCATCTTCTCAATATCTGCTTTAGTCAGATCACGGGCAATTTGATTATTCGGTACAGCCTTCATTCCAGCTGCAGTCGTCTTATTTGTCATTCATGCTCTCCTAGGTTTCTAAATCATTTTTAATCAACTAACTTATTTAATCTACATTCTTGTAGGCTAAATCATAACTGCATTTTAAGAATTTCTCATTGCTTGATCACTTTTTTTACTGCTGAGCAATTTGGATCAATGATTCAGTAATTAATACCGATACTACGGCCGACACTCCAGCTACACTTCGGAAAAACTAGGGTTTATACTGATTCTTTTATTAATCAATTGATCAAAAATATCGGATAGATAATTTTTTTGAATGGCTCTTTTTAAGAAGTCGTATCGATCAAATTTGACAACGTATTACCTTATAAATAAAAAAATTGTTCAACAAACACTTGTCGAACACAAAGATTTGTGGAGGAGATGCTTTTTTTAGGGTTTTTACTTCTAAGATGCCCTGCTCTTGTTGATGTTTGAAATAAAGAAAGGTTTTACCCATGACTGCATTACAAAAGAAGATTATTGTGACTTGCGCTGTGACCGGATCAATTCATACTCCAACGATGTCACCATATCTGCCAATTACTCCAAAAGAAATTGAAGATGCGGCCGTGGGAGCTGCAGAAGCAGGCGCTGCCATCGTTCATCTACATGCACGTAATCCTGATAATGGCCTGCCAGACCAAACTCCAGAAGCATTTATGAAGTTTTTACCGCAAATTAAAGCCCGCTCAAACGTAGTAATTAACTTAACATCTGGTGGCTCACCAACGATGTCTGTCGAAGATCGACTGCAACCTGCCCTTCGCCTCAAACCCGAAGTAGCATCGCTCAATATGGGCTCTATGAATTTCGGCCTCTACCCGATGCTCAAACGGTATAAGGAATTTAAATATGATTGGGAAGCCCCATACCTCGCAGGTTCTGAGGACCGTATTTTCAAAAACACCTTTGGTGATATTCGCTACATACTCGAGTCGTGCTCAGAAAATGAAACGCGTTTTGAAATCGAATGCTACGATATTAGCCACCTTTATGTAGCCGCACATTTTGTCGATCGCGGACTTCTCAAAGGTCCACTCCTGATTCAGTCGGTCTTTGGTTTACTCGGTGGAATTGGCCCGCACCCAGAAGATGTCATGATGATGAAACGCACCGCTGATCGCCTCTTTGGAGATCAATACTACTGGTCCGTTCTTGGTGCCGGCAGAAACCAAATGCCAATCGCAGCCATGTCTGCAGCAATGAACTCGAATGTTCGAGTAGGTCTTGAGGATTCTTTGTGGGACGGCCCTGGAACACTCTCGAAGACCAATGCGGATCAAGTTAAACGCATCGTAAGTATATTACATGCCTTAAACCTAGAACCGGCAACGCCTGACGAAGCCCGCGTCATGTTAAAACTGAAAGGCAGTGCAAAAGTCAATTTCTAAAAAAGTCCTTGGGGTAGTTAAACACACACAAAATAGCACACATAGTTACGGTACTTATTTAATTTATTGACTCTAACGAGGATTCAGATAAAGGATGACGTAATGGGTAATTTACAAAAAATACGCTGCTTTTTACTTCAATCGATGGAATTTTTCGTGTTGTTTACTACCCTACTTTTTTTTATACCCATCACGAAAGCTTAAGTGAAATCATGATGGGTAATACCTATTTAAAAAGCAGCTTTATAACCTGCGTTAACTAATTCAATAGCGATGTTCCGAACGCCTCTATTACTGATATGCCTTAGCTTTTTACTAGGACACATAGCGCTTAGCAACGCTCAAGAATGGCCAAGCAGAACCATTAGCTTGATCGTTACCTACCCGCCCGGTGGCACAGCCGATTTAATGGCAAGAACGATCGCCGGCCCCTTGGGAAAAATCTTAGGTAGTTCTGTGATTGTTGAAAATAGACCCGGAGCAACCGGGCAAATAGCGGCTAGTTATGTGGCTAAAAGTCAAGCCGATGGCTATACCATCATGCTCGATGCCTCTTCGTATTCGGTGAATCCAGCGCTTTTTCCCAAACTCCCCTATGACCCCAATAAAGCCTTTAAAACGCTTGCTGTTCTTGCGCAATACCCAAATGTACTCTTAGTGAACCCGAATTTTGCTGCAAAGTCTGCCAAAGATCTCGTGGTTATAGCCAAAAATAAACCCAATACGATTTCCTACGCATCTTCTGGCAATGGCTCAGCTCAACACTTGGCTGGAGCTTTATTTGAACTACAAACTGGTATAGAAATGCAGCATATCCCCTACAAGGGAGGTGGGCCTGCCCTCAATGACGTCATTGCTGGGCAAGTTCCCATTTTTTTTGGTAGCGTTGCATCGACCAAACAATTTGTCGATTCTGGAAAACTCAATGCTCTGGCCGTAACCAGCCGAAAAAGAGCGTCTTCAATGCCAAGCGTGCCAACCATGACCGAAGCGGGTATCGTAAGCTATGAAGTCTATGAATGGAATGCCCTCTTCGCACCCGCTGCAACGCCAAATACAATCCTTCAAAAACTAACAGAGGGGATTAGCAAAGTTACCCAGTCGGCGGAGTTTGTCGAAAAGGTTAATTCTTTAGGGGGTGAAGTTTTTCAAGGGAACGCCGAAGTAGCGGATGTCTTTATCAAAACTCAAATGACGCAATGGGCAAAACTGATTAAGAGTGGCAAGATTACAGTAGATTAATCTGGCTACCCTAGAAATAGCGAATAAGGCTAATCAAGCGCCTCGGGTTTCTTGCTTCAAGTCTTTTTTTATTAAAGTTCGTTATTGAAGTTCCTCTAGGGATATCGAAACGCGATGTAATTTTTGACAGAGCTCAAGAAGTACCATTGCTCGGTAATCACTACTTATTCTTAAGAATTCAACCGTCTGCCCTTTGAATGGTCCTGACTTGACTACTAATTTTTCACCAGCTTTAAAAAGGGATTCTTGATGCTCACTGGAAAAATAGTTGATATCCTCAATAACACTATCGGGAACTTTGGCATAGCTATCCCCAAATCGAACCATATTTGAAACGCCCAAAGTTGAGCGGACCGGCCCCCAATTATCAGTGCTTGAATTGAGCTGAACAAATAGATACCGTGGAAAGAGCGGTTCTAGCAATTGAATTTTTTTACCTTGCTTAATTTTCTCTATTTTAACTTTAGGCAAATAACAATTATATTGCTGATAAACCAAGTTCTCATAGGCTCTATCCTCTTCCCGAGGTTTTGACATGACCAAATACCAATTCATAATAAAACGTTCTTTATACTTAAGTAGAGAAAAAAGTTTTCTCTAGATCTCGAATAACTAAAAAAAAACATACAACTTTTAAATCCTTTTAGATCAATTCCCAATAAAGATTATATTTGAATAATTTACCACACGATTACTACACACGCGCTGATGCAACGATATATAAAATTTTATACTTAAATTCATAATAATCACTCTTTATGACCAAAGAGGATTTTACGCATCTCAACGACCCCAAAACGAGACTCTAAAGCACTATAAAATAAATAATGGACAACAATTAACCCGTAAATAAAGGCAATACTTGCAATTACTTTTGGATCACCATGACCAAAATGCTGTAATGCTTCAAAGAAATTTTCACGATGTAACAGCCCTTCAAAACCCTTTTCAACAAAACCCATGAAAATTAAAAAAGCTGTGTAAATCAAAGAATGCTTGATTAAAGGATATAACAATGGTTGACCACTTTCAATCCGCATGGGGAATAATAATTCAGCAGTAATTAAAAACTTTGCCACAATCAAGGCCCGTATGACAGCAAACGAAAATGAATAAATAATTTCAGTCGGCTCTACACCACTTTGAATTAAAGACATTTTAGTAATTAAGCTAATCGAGAAAAACCAAATCGCGAAATAAATACTGACTGCCAAAAACTTTTTCGCTTCATGAAATAAGCCTTGCTTAATTTTATCGAAACGCGTCATTTGTGTGCCTGGGTTACTAGTCATTTCTTTTCCTTCTCAATAAGTTGGACCGGACCGCCTAATGCTAAGTAAACATTGATGCGCTGTACTAAGATCTCTAATTTACTCTGCTCTAATTTGGATAAAGCTCCTAAAACGGTAGCTTTTTGTTGCTCAATCGCACGACCATCAATACGACCTATTTTCTGCTCTTTTTCAAGACTAGATAACTGCAATACTTGTATAGCATACGCTTTTTCAAGTTCTGCAGATCGTACTCGCCAATTCTTTTCTAATAACAGGGCAGTTTCAACCTCATTAAAAGCGGCTAGCCCTATTTTGGCATAATTTGCATAAGCTAAATCCATTTCAGCTTCACGCATTTTAACCTTTTGATCCAAAGCTCCCGCAGTAAACAGTGGAACATCTAAACCAATTCCAAGGCTCGGATTAGCAGCACTCGTCGATAAAACAAATACGCTACTCTTAATTAAACCAAAACCAGCTGATAAGCTAATCTTGGGAAGACGCGCAGTTTTGGCTTCATCAATATTTAAACGCGCCGCATCTAAACGAAGAGCCGCTGCCAAAATATCAGGCCGACGCTCCAAAAGTTCAGAGGGTAGGCCTTTGGCATAGGCATTCGGTATGCCAGGTAAAGCCTGGCTTTTCAAAGCCGTACCTACTGGATATCTCCCCACTAACATATCCAACGCCATTAAGGTCTTTTGATAAGAAGTACGGGCGTTTTCAACCGCCTCTTGCGCTAATGCTAAGTTAGCCTGCGCCATCTGTACCTCATTGCGTGAGGCTATACCAATCTTCTGACGGTGCTTGACATATTGCAATAAGGCCACAGAGGATTGAGCAATATCTTGCGCAATCAACAGTTGCATCGATAAACTGCGCGCTGTCCAAAGTGTTTTGGTTAAATTAGCAATTAATGATAATTGAGCACTTTCCTGCTCGAACACGATGGCTTGCGAACTTTTTCTAGCGCTCTCGTTTTGAGCCCTGACCCGTCCCCATAAATCAACTTCCCAGCCTGCACCAACATAAAACCCAGATGTACCGCTGCCGCCAAGACCTAATTTCGCACCTTCTTTTGCCGTGGCACCAACACTTGGATAAAAAGAGGAATTGATGGCTTGCACCATCGCCTCAGACTGCTCAATACGCGCAGCGAAAGCGCGCATATCGGGACTACTGCCTAAGGCCTCATGTATTAACGTTTTTAGCTCAGGATCTTGTAACTGCTCTAACCAATCAGTCGGAGTTTGCGGCACAAAACCGGAATCATCCCCTACAAATTTAGGGGGTATTAGTACTCCGGATAGCGCCTTTTGAACTATTTCTTCATGCAACAAAGGCTGAGAGGTCGAGCATGACAACAATAAGGCTGTACTCAAAAAAATACTCGCCCGTTTCATATTCGAGAATAAAACGCGCATCAGCATCAGGAACCTAGCCCTTTGGAATAATATAATACAACTTACTGCTGACTCGAACCATGGTTTTCCGAATCAGATGCAAAGGCTTTAAGTGCTCTGTATAAATTGCTCCATTACCTATAGCACCCGCAGCAATCAGTTCAGACTCATGTTTCTGGTGCATGATTAATTTGACTGGAAAACGATTGGGTACCGCTGGAATAACACCAGTATTTGGTAAATTCCCATTTGCATCGACTTGACCCTGCGCTTGAGCCCAAATTACCGAGTCAACCGTCGCTTTAAAAATTTTACCCGGTTGCGTTGGGATATAGAACTCTGCCTCGTTACCAGGCACTACTTGATGTAGTTCATTTTGATGAAACAGCATATACACCTGTGGCTCGTCCTCGACAAAACTCATCACCGCGCGCATAGGTATTGAAGTAACCATCACACCTGGGCGCAACTGCACATTGATAACAGTGCCATCGCTAGGTGCCACCACCATCGTTTGCCCTAGTTCCCATGAAGCATTATCAAATTGTGCTTTGAGCTCCTCTAAATCTGCCCGGGCTTTTTCCAAGTCAAAGCGGTTACCAGCCCCAGACTCCAGTAAAGCAGAAAATTCAGCGACGCGTTTTTTAGCTAATTTGATTTTAGGACGCAAACCAGCCAACACATATTCGTACTGGGTCGGGTCCACCTTAAATAATAAATCACCTTTTTTTACACGCTGATTCGTCTTAACTGCCACCTCGACAACACGCCCCTTCACCTGGGGAACAATCGGCACTTCATAGCGCGTTACACGCACATCGCTACTAGTCGGAGCAAACACATTTAAGAGTAAGACCATCACAACAATAGCAACCACTGGAAAAGTGACGACTGGAATAATCGTATAGATTTTCCATGGCAATAAGCGCCAACGAATAAATATTAACCAGGTAATGAGTGCGTAACCTGCTAATAAAAGACTAATCATGGCCTACCTGGTTAGTCTCGGACTTGACCTTCGGATGCAATTTAACTAAGCCGTCTTGTGGGTCATAAACCACCTCGTGCACCACTGGCTTCATATGCGCCCAAACAAAAGCTATTGGCCATAAAAATCCACCAAAAATACCAGACACCCGGCAAAGGGCCTGAATCGCGTCACGTTGTGGGTGCTTTCTTTTTTTGGCAATCGTATCTGGCAAATAATGCACCAACCAATATACGATAATGCCAATAAATGGCACCCCGCCAATGACGCACCAAGAAAGAAAATCGGCCAACTCATCCTCCGCATCGCTGGCATACGCATTACCTACTAAACCAACCAAGAACAGTAGCGTAAAAAATTGCATCGTCTTCAATCTTGTCATCTAGAGCCTCAAATCACTTTCCATTACATTTTTAGAAAAACCGTCTAATTTTAACCACGAACTACTGCAACCCTTTCAAAGGCATAGCGATACTAAGGCGGATGTTCAGCTGATTATTGAACCAAACCCGCAGCAACAAATAGCCCGCAAACACTCAAAAGACCAATAACCCAAGCAATAGTCCTGTAAGTGGCTAAGTTTCGTAAATAACAATACAAAAAAGCGACTCGGGCGAGGATGTATATAGTCGCCAAACTATCAATTTGGGTCGTAGGAACTTGCAAATGGGTCGCGACCAAGACAGCAGAGGCGAACAATGGAAAAGATTCAAAACTATTTGCCTGAGCGGCATTGGCGCGAGCTCGAAAACCAGTCTGCTGGGCCAACCAGTCGCGGGGATAGTCATTGTCAAAGTCTTTAAAGCCCCATTTAGCAAACATGGCCCCCAAATATGGCAATAAACCTGCAATCAAAATACACCAAAAGGCCCAAGTCATCTGATTTTTCTCCTCTGTATAAATGTTTCATGTACAGTAAAACATCAATTATTAAACGGCAAAATTTACAATTTTGTTAAGGTTTGCAAATATCAGGGGTTTATATGCAATTTCATCAAGCTATTCATACTTGTTTTATCAAATACGCTAATTTTAATGGCCGAGCATCCCGCTCAGAGTATTGGTGGTTCTTTTTATTTGTTATTTTAGTCAATCTAGCCGCCGGTACCTTCATCGAACAACAAGGAGCTATTACGGGCATCATTACCCTCGCACTCTTTTTGCCGAACTTGGCCGTGCAAGTTCGTCGCTTGCACGATATTAATCGATCTGGCTGGTGGATACTCATCATCGCAGTACCACTGATTGGCGCCATCATCATGATTTATTGGACTATCAAAACGGGCTCACCTACTACAAATCAATATGGCGAGTACCCCGGTACAGAATTTGATACCTGAATTCTTGAAAAATTCTAATTCCCTAACCTAACTGGGCTTACAATAGAAGAGGATGCTTCAGACTATGCTGTATTGCCTCGACCAAGTAATCAACAATACCAAGATCTAAGCCATTCACCATATTGATATTTTCAGGAGAAAAAGATGTTAGAAGCTTATCGTGCCCATGTTGCTGAACGCGCTGCCTTGGGTATCCCACCAGTTCCACTATCACCACAACAAACTACCGCTTTAGTCGAATTACTCAAAAACCCACCGTCTGGTGAAGAAGCCGCCCTCGTTGAAATGATTACCTACCGTGTGCCAGCAGGGGTTGATGACGCCGCCAAAATCAAAGCTGAATTCTTAGCAAAAATTACTACCGGCCAAGAAAAATCCTCCTTACTTAGCCCAATCAAAGCCACTGAATTACTTGGAACAATGCTAGGTGGTTACAACATTAAACCGCTGATTGATTTACTCAATGAACCGAGCTGTGCACCAACTGCTGCAGCTGCACTGAAAAAAACTTTATTGATGTTTGATTTCTTTCATGATGTTCAAGAGTTATCCGAAAAAGGGAATGCCTATGCGAAAGAAGTCCTAGAAAGCTGGGCGAATGCTGAATGGTTTACTAGTCGACCAGAAGTTCCTAAAAGCTTATTTGTAACGATCTTTAAGGTTACCGGAGAAACCAATACCGATGACCTCTCCCCAGCACCAGATGCTTGGAGCCGCCCAGATATTCCACTCCACGCCTTAGCGATGCTTAAAAATCCTCGGCCTGGCATCCATGCCGACGAGGCTGGCCAAAGAGGTCCTCTCAAACAAATTGAGGAACTGAAGAAAAAAGGCCACTTGATCGCCTATGTAGGCGACGTTGTCGGGACAGGATCCTCGCGTAAATCAGCCACCAATTCCGTTCTTTGGTATACCGGGCAGGATATTCCTTTTGTCCCGAACAAACGCTTTGGGGGCGTTTGTATGGGTGCAAAAATTGCCCCGATCTTTTTTAATACGATGGAAGATGCTGGTGCACTGCCTATTGAGCTCGATGTTAACCACATGGAAATGGGTGATGTGATTGAACTTCGACCATTTGAAGGCAAAGCTCTCAAAGACGGTAAAGAAATCACTCGTTTTACCATGCGCTCTGAAGTTATTTTTGATGAAGTCCGTGCGGGTGGACGTATTCCACTGATTATCGGCCGTGGCCTAACTATGAAAGCGCGAAAAGCTCTTGGACTGCCAGCCTCAACCGTCTTTCGCTTACCCCAAGCCCCGATCGAAAGTAAAAAAGGCTTTACTCTGGCCCAAAAAGTTGTTGGCCGAGCTTGTGGCTTTCCAGAAGGTCAAGGAGTTCGCCCAGGTACCTATTGTGAGCCACATATGAGCACCATTGGCTCACAGGATACAACCGGACCAATGACTCGAGATGAACTCAAAGACTTAGCGTGCTTAGGTTTTTCAGCTGATCTAGTGATGCAATCTTTTTGCCATACAGCAGCCTACCCAAAACTCGTTGATATCAAAACCCATCGTGAATTACCGACTTTCATGACCAATCGTGGTGGCGTCTCCCTACGCCCTGGTGATGGCATCATCCATAGCTGGATGAACCGCTTCTTAATGCCAGATACGGTCGGTACTGGGGGCGATAGTCACACACGCTTCCCAATTGGCATCTCATTCCCAGCAGGCTCTGGCCTAGTCGCTTTTGGTGCTGCGACTGGTGTGATGCCACTCGATATGCCGGAATCTGTTTTAGTCCGGTTTAAAGGGGAAATGCAACCTGGCGTGACTCTGCGCGACTTAGTCAATGCCATTCCTTTATATGCCATTAAACAAGGCCACTTAACGGTTGAGAAAAAAGGCAAGAAAAACGTTTTCTCTGGAAAAATTTTGGAAATTGAAGGCCTGCCAGATCTCAAAGTCGAACAAGCCTTCGAATTATCGGATGCCTCTGCCGAGCGTTCTGCAGGCGGCTGTACGGTCTACCTCAATAAAGAGCCAATCATTGAATATATCCGCTCAAATATCACCCTCATGAAGTGGATGATTGCCAATGACTACGAAGATAAAAGGACTTTAGGCCGTCGTATTAAAGCCATGGAAAGTTGGATCGCTAAGCCAGAACTCCTCAAGGCCGACCCAGATGCTGAATATGCCACAGTCATTGAAATTGATTTGGCAGAAATCAAGGAGCCAATTATGGCCTGTCCAAATGACCCAGATGATGTCAAATTTCTCTCCGAAGTTGCAGGTAATAAAATCGACGAAGTCTTTATCGGCTCCTGTATGACTAATATTGGCCATTTCCGCGCCGCTAGCAAAATTTTGGAAGGGCGTGATGATTTACCAACGCGCTTATGGGTCGCCCCACCAACCAAAATGGATGCGATGATTTTGTCGGAAGAAGGCTATTACAGCAGCTTTGGTAAAACTGGCGCGCGGATGGAAATGCCTGGCTGTTCACTCTGTATGGGTAACCAAGCACAAATTCGCAAAGGTTCAACCGCCGTTTCGACCTCGACGAGAAACTTCCCAAACCGCCTAGGTATCGATACAAAAGTGTATTTAGCTTCCGCTGAACTAGCGGCAGTCTGCGCCTTACTTGGCAGAATCCCAACGCCTGCAGAGTATCTCGAAAAACACCATATTTTAATTAGTCAATCGAGCGAGATCTATCGCTATATGAACTTTGATCAAATTAGTGAATTTAAAGATTTAGCAGATGGCGTAACCGTCTAAATTATTGTCTTACACCGTTTGAACGACCCCCGAGTACTCCAATACTCGGGGGTTTGTTTTTTTCATCGTCGTCTCAATTTGACATATTAATCTTGGCCGCATTGGCTTCTTTTTTGCTATGGTAAAGCAGTTGATTTAATTGTTTTTATCAAATTAAGAATCTATTATATACTGTATATATAAACAGTATTAATACTCAATAAGCGCCATGATAAAAACTCTCGACCCAACACCATTCGCTCGCCTATTTAGCTACGCGATTCCAGCAGGCTTTCCATCACCCGCTAGTGACTATATCGATCAACGACTCGACCTGAATCAATACTTAGGAATTCATCCAGAAGCGAGCTTTTTTTTACGCGTCCAAGGCGATTCGATGCAAGGTGCTGGTATTTATGACGGTGACCTACTAGTCGTAGACCGCTCGAAAAAGGCCAAATCAGGGCAAGTCGTTATTGCTGTCATTGATGGTGAATTTACTGTTAAACGATTCTACCAACAAGGTGGACAAACATGGTTACAAGCAGAAAATCCTCAATATGCCCCTATTATCTTATGTGAAGGTCAAGAATTAGAAATTTGGGGAGTTGTCTCACATGTCGTTCATAAACCATGAAAGCACTCCCCACGGATCGAGCCATCGCACTCGTTGACGGAAATAACTTTTATGTCTCCTGTGAACGCGTCTTTAACCCCAAATTAGAAGGGAAACCCATCGTTATTCTTTCGAATAACGATGGCTGTATCGTCTCCCGCAGCCAAGAAGCCCGCGCTCTTGGTATTCCAATGGGACTACCTTTTTTTGAGGCAAAACACTTTATCAAAAGCCATCAACTCCAATGGTTAAGCTCAAACTACACACTCTATGGCGATATGAGCGATCGCCTCATGCATGTTCTATCGGAGTTTGCAACGCAACAAGAAATCTACTCGATCGATGAATGTTTTTTAGATCTATCAGGACACCAAGCACCCCTCACTGCGTATGCTCAAGAAATCCGACAACGCGTCTTACAATACTTGCGACTCCCGACTTGCGTCGGTATCGGGCCTTCCAAAACACTGGCCAAACTAGCCAATCATATCGCTAAAAAAAATCCGCAATTTACTGGGGTATTTTCTTGGGAAGCCTGTCATCCCCAAGACCAAACCGATTGGCTAAAAAAAATTGCCGTCGATGAAGTCTGGGGCGTCGGACGCAAACTGTCCGCACAATTACATCAACTACAAATCCATACAGTCTACGACCTACAAAATGCCAATCCAGAGTTGATTCGACAACGATTTTCCGTGGTCCTAGCCAGAACAGTTTATGAACTCAATGGCATCTCCTGCCTACACATGAATGACCTCAAGAATATGCCAAGACAGCAACAAATCATCTCTAGCAAAAGCTTTGGGCAAGTCATTGAAAAAATTGAACTATTGCAAGAAGCAATCGCAAGTTATGTCTGCCGCGCAGCAGAAAAATTACGCCAGCAACAAAGTACCTGTCAATTGATCACCGTCTTTATTCGTACAAGCCCCTTTGCTAAAAATAGCCTACCGTATAAACCACAAATTACGATTCCTCTATCGATTGCTACAGCCGATAGCCGTCGACTTGTACAAGCAGCCCACTTTGGACTAAAACATATTTTCAGATCAGGCTATCGCTATCAAAAAGCAGGCATTATTTTGTCCGAACTCCAAGACCAAGCACAGCATCAAAATGATCTATTTAGCCAAGTCAACTTACAACAATCAACCCAAGTCATGCAAACGATGGACCTACTCAATCAACGGTATGGCGCTAATACCGTTACCCTAGCAAGTACCGGACTAATCGCTGGGAATGCACGCCACTGGCGCTTACGTGCTAATCAAAAAAGTCAGAATTTCACAACACGCTGGACTGAAATACCCTACGCTTTAGCAAACCTCCATGCATAATTTCACGGGCAATTTTGAAATAGTGAATAATATGTAGTACCAATCAATCAATTTATCCCTTGAAAGCAACTCATGAGCGCTCACTCTATTTCATTAGGTCGACCGAACAAACAGCTTCTTACGAATCAACTCCCAGGCATCATCACAGCTCTAAAGAAAACGTTAACGAACGCGTTCACTATCCCAGCCCTGAGCCTTTGCCTAATCATCAGTAGTGCCAATGTCTACGCCGGACCAAAGGTTTTATTTAAAACCACTAAAGGAGATTTTGTAGTTGAACTCGAACCAGAAAAAGCTCCAAAAACTGTCGAAAATTTTCTCAACTATGTCAATACAAATTTTTATACGGGTACCATTTTCCACCGGGTTATTAATGGCTTCATGATCCAAGGTGGGGGCTTTACTAAAGAATTACAAGAAAAACCAACTAAACCGCCTATTCCAAGCGAGTCACAAAATGGCCTCAAGAACGCAAAATATACGATTGCCATGGCTAGAACGAATAACCCAGATTCAGCAACCGCCCAGTTCTTTATTAATGTACGCGATAACGCGATGCTCGATTATCCTAGTCGTGATGGCTTTGGCTATACCGTTTTTGGAAAGGTCATCTCCGGTTTTGAAACTGTTGAAAATATAAAATTTGCGCCAACAACTGTCATGAACCGAATGGCCGATGTGCCTAGTGAACCCATTGTGATTCAGTCAGCAACTGTGCAAAAATAGTTCTTCGAAATCGATCGATCGACATTCCATATGAAATTTTGCTCCCTGTGTGGCCACTCTGTGCGCCAACAAATCCCAGAAAACGATAACCGCCAACGTTTCGTATGCCAACAGTGCGGAGAAATTCATTATCAAAACCCAAAAAATGTCGTCGGCACCATCCCGATGTGGGAAGATCAAATTATCTTATGTCGACGTGCTATAGAACCACGTCAGGGACTGTGGACTTTACCCGCCGGATTTTTGGAATTAAATGAAACAAGTGCGCAAGGTGCTTACCGCGAAACCTTAGAAGAAGCTGGAACAGACGTCGAAATTGGTAGCCTTTTTTCGATCGTTAACATTGCACATATAGGCCAAATCCACTGGTTTTACCTAGCCAATATGCCAAGTGCAAGCTTTAGTCCAGTGACTAGTGAAAGCCTCGAAGTGCGATTATTTCGTGAGTCGGAAATTCCTTGGAATGAACTCGCCTTTCTAACCGTGAAACTGACCCTAGAACATTTTTTCGCCGATCAAAAAAAGCAGGCGATAACGTTTGATCAAGTGATGCCTACTTATCTCATGAATATTAACCCCACACAACGCTCTACCGTATGACCGTAACCCCTTGGATTTTAGATGATGAGCCGTTGCCCTCACCCAAAAATGCTCCAAGTAATGACCCCAATATACCCAGTGGCCTCATCGCCCTGACTGAATCGATCAGTACGCAACGCCTGATTGAAGCCTATCGTCAGGGAATCTTTCCTTGGTATAGCAGACCAGGTCCAGTCATGTGGTGGTGTACCTCCCCTAGAATGGTGTTAGAAACATCCAAGTTTAAAGTCAGCCAAAGTTTAAAAAAAACTATCCGCGCTGTACTCCTTAACCCGTCTTGGGAAATCCGCGTCGATTGCGCCTTCAAAGAGGTGATACAAGCCTGCGCGAATAGCCCTCGCAACGGCGAAATCGGTGATACTTGGATTACCCCTGCAATCATTGAATACTATGGCGAACTCCACCAAATGGGTCTAGCCCATAGTGTAGAAACTTGGTATGACGGTCAATTAGTGGGTGGTTTATACGGCGTGAACCTGGGCAAAATGCTGTATGGTGAATCGATGTTTACCCGCGTTGATAATGCCTCAAAATTAGCCCTGGCAGCTTTGTGTGCTTGGTGCGTTCAGGTGGGGATTCGTTATATCGATTGCCAACAAGAAACAAGTCATTTAGCTTCCCTTGGCGCATCGCCCCTCCCGCAAGATTATTTTTTAAATTGGTTAGAAAGTCAGATCGATCTCCCCGCACCACTGTGGAATTGGGATAAAAGTGTTTTACTAGAGATACAATAAGATACTGCCCCTATTACTCATGACACATATCAAAGACTTTCCATTTAAATCGTTACAGTTTTATGCCACAGCACCCTATGCTTGTAGCTATCTTGATCAGCATGAAGCCCGCTCGCAAGTTGCAACTCCACCCCAACTCATACAAACGAAAGTCTATAGCGAACTGATCCAAGTCGGGTTTCGACGGAGTGGTCACTTTACCTACCGCCCCTACTGTGATCATTGTCAAGCCTGCATCGCCTCGCGCGTCGTTGTGAATGATTTTCGGCCAACGCGAAGCCAACAACGTACGATCCGAAAACACGCAGATTTAATTGCTCAAGTGACTCCACTGGAATTTAAGGATGAACATTTCGCACTCTACCAAGCATATCAAAATAGTCGTCATAGTAACCCGCTCGATGGCCAAGAGTTCGATTCGATCGAGGATGAAGAGGATCAATACCGGCAGTTTTTAATCCAATCACATATCGATTCGTTTCTCGTCGAGTTTCGCCAAAATGGTACTCTTCGCATGGTCAGCGTCATCGATATAGTCCAAAACGGGCTGTCATCGGTTTATACCTTTTATGACACTAGCCTTCCTCAAGCCAGCTTAGGAACTTTTGGGATTCTTTGGCAAATTCATGAGGCTAAAATACGAAAATTGCCTTATGTATACTTGGGCTACTATATTCAAGAAAGTAAAAAGATGTCCTACAAAATCAATTTCCAACCTCTCGAAGGTTTAATTGCAGGTCAATGGGGCCCCTTGATATCTTCGAACCCAATTAGTTCAGATCCTAAAATCATCTAACTCTGCATGAATTTATTTCCACTCCTTCGTCCACTGCTATTTCAATTGGACCCAGAAAAAGCGCACCACCTTGCTTTGCACTCCTTAAATTTCCTATATCAACGCGGCCTGCTTCGCTTCCTAGTCGGTAAAGTTCCCCAATTACCTACGACCCTATGCGGTATGCAACTTCCCAATCCAGTTGGCCTAGCCGCTGGACTCGATAAAGATGGGCGTTTTATCGATGCCTTAGCAACGCTAGGATTTGGCTTTTTAGAAATTGGTACAGTAACACCCCTGCCCCAAAGTGGCAATCCCAAACCGCGGATGTTCCGTCTACCTAAAACCTTTGGAATTATTAATCGGATGGGGTTTAATAATGATGGTGTGCAAGCTTGTGTCGAACGCGTAAAACGCTCTTCGTTTTACCAAAATGGTGGGGTGATTGGCCTGAACATTGGTAAAAATGCCCTGACCCCAATGGCTGATGCAAATAGCGATTATTTAATTTGTCTGCGAGCCGTTTATGAGGTGGCCTCCTATGTCACTATCAATATTTCTTCACCGAATACGAAGAATTTACGCCAACTTCAAAATAGCCAAGGACTCGAGAAACTACTGCTCGAACTCACCCAAGAAAGAACACTTCTGAGCGAGCAATACGGGAAAAAAATTCCCCTCTTTTTAAAAATTGCACCGGACTTAGAGCCTGGTCAAATCATCGAAATTGCGAATCTTCTTGAACGCTTTGAGATGGATGCGCTGATTGCAACCAACACCACCATTAGCCGGGAAAACGTTCAATCAGAAATCGATCACCACCAATCAGGAGGCCTCTCCGGCAAGCCCATCAAAGATTTATCGAACCACATTGTGACAACTTTTTATCGACTGCTAGAGGGCCGAACCCCAATCATTGGGGTTGGTGGAATTCATACCGGTACCGACGCACTCCAAAAGAAAAATTTTGGTGCAAAAGTGATTCAAATTTATAGTGGCTTGATTTATGAAGGCCCACAATTAATTAAAGACTGTATCAACGCTCTGAAACCTTGAAGTCGCCACTTACGTCCCTATAACCCTTGGATGTAATTGATTCTGACGTATTGATTGGCGCATTGATTGACGTATTGATTGACGCTATCATTAACGCCTTCATTAACTCTGTCAACTTCGCCCCCTACGTCCATGTAAATATTTCGCAACAATACCCATATTTCATGATGTGCAATTAAAAAAATTATCGCTACAATACCTAAATGACGACTAAAGACCAAACACGTGTGCCAGCAACAACAGGTAAGACCGCGATTCAAGTGATTGAACGGATGATGAATCTGCTTGATGTCTTAGCTACTTCAGATGATGCCTGTAGCTTAAAAATTCTCTCCGAAAAAACATCCTTACACCCTTCTACGGCTCACCGCATTTTGAATGATATGGTCGCCTGTCGCCTAGTTGATAGAAGCGAAGGAGGCTCTTATCGTTTAGGACTAAGGTTACTTGAATTAGGAACTCTAGTCAAAGCACGCCTATCCGTGCGTGACGCGGCTCAGTTGCCTATGCGGGCGCTGCATAAGTTAACGAATCAAACAGTTAATCTTTCTTTGCGTCAAGGAGACGAAATTATTTATATCGACCGCGCGTATAGTGAACGCTCAGGTATGCAAGTTGTGCGCGCCATCGGTGGGCGAGCCCCCTTACATCTAACTTCGGTTGGCAAGCTCTTTCTAGCTCAAGACGATACCCAAAAAGTCCGAACCTACGCCTCCCGTACAGGCCTTGCCGGACATACCAGAAATAGCATTACGCAAATCCAAGCTCTTGAAAAAGAGCTACAAGAGGTCCAAAAAAATGGTACCGCCAATGATGATGAAGAGCTTGAACTAGGGGTTAGTTGTATTGCTGCGGGTATCTATGATGACTCCAATACCATGGTGGCAGGACTCTCCATTAGCGCACCGACCGATCGAATCAACCGCGATTGGACTAAAGCCTTAGTTGACACAGCTTTACAAATTTCTCGTGGTATTGGTTATCAAGCCCCCCCTTAAAAATTGACGAATTCATACCATGCCCCAATTCCGAATCCTTTGCTCTACCGCACTCAAATCGTCTATACCTCAAATTACTAAGATCTGGGCCGAGCCTCTTGACATGTCGCCCCAAATTGACTTTGCAACCTCAATGGCAATGAAAGATCGCCTCAACAGCGGTGAAAAAAACGATCTCCTGATCATGACAGAAGATGGTATCCAGGAATTAGTTCAGCTTGGACTTCTAACCAGCCCAAGTCCGAGCTTTATCCAATGTGGGATTGGCGTAGCCATAGCGCCAAACCAACCCCCAGTTGCTATTGATACCTTGACTAACTTTATTCAAAGCTTGCGAGACACCCCCTCTATTACCTTCACTAGTAAAGGCGTTAGTGGGATCTACTTTGCAAAAGTACTGAACGATTTAGGTTTGACCCAGTTCATTACCCAAAAAGCCACCATCTTAGAGGGAGGCTTGGTTGCTACTCTGTTGCTCAACGGCAAAGCGGCGATGGCAGTTCAAATGATTAGTGAACTTCGGGCTGTCCCCTTGGCCCAATATTTAGGTCCACTCCCCCCTGAAATACAACACTGGACACGATTTAGCGCTGGGGTTTGTAGCGTGTCTACGCAGCCAATGCTGGCAAAAGAGTTTATGGTGTTTTTGAAGTCTGCAGTCGCCCAGTCGATCTTCTATGAAGCGGGTTTAGACGGCGTTAATTGTTTAAGCGGCGTGAATTGATCTTTAGCGCCAACAAACTACTTTGACTATCCATTCCACTGGCAGATCCAGGCCTTTGAACTTCAGTAAAACTTCACTGCAAAGACATTTGCACCTGAGGCAGTTTTCGGATCGGCCTTAATTCAGAAGCATCCTCCAACCAATCTTTGACCCGAACAGCATCCGCAAAACGCGATAAACTGCCGGCAGAATCCAAGAAAACCATAATCACAGGACGATTTTTAACCGTTGCTTGCATGACCAAACAGCGCCCCGCCTCCGAAATATAACCGGTCTTTTGTAAACCAATCTCCATATCGCCAGAGCGTACTAAGCGGTTACTGCTGATAAACTCTTGCGCGCGATTATTCACAAGTAACTTATGATTCGTGGCTGTTGAATATTCCCGAATCAGTGGGTACTGATAAGCTGCGTTCACTAAGATAGCTAAGTCCTCAGCACTGGCCACGTTTTTACTCGTTAGACCTGTCGGATCCTCAAAATTAGAATGCAACATACCAATATCTCTTGCTTTACGATTGAGATCACTCATAAAGTTAGTAATCCCACCAGGATAATTGCGACCCAAAGTGTACGCGGCTCTATTTTCTGAGGACATCAAAGCTAACAACAAAGCTTCTCTTCTACTTAAATCCGCCCCCTTCGCTAACCTAGAGTTTCGGTAAATTGCCGCATCTTCCGCATTAATCTCTAAAATCTCATCTAAAGGTAACTGCGCATCTAAAACTGTCATAGCAGTTAAGAGCTTCGTAATTGAAGCAATTGGTAAAACCGACTGCGGATTTTTTTCAAAGAGTACCTGCAACGTTTGCTGATCCACAATCATCGCGACACTAGATTTTAAATTTAATTCGTCAACGTGCTTACCTAAACCTAATGAGGTCCCCTGCGAGACTCTTGCCGGAGAATTCCCTACTGCAGCTTTTTTAGGGACGACGGTAGTTCGTACTTGTTTGGGATTTTTTGGCTTTTTTGTTTTATCTGCCCTCTTAGCAGCTCCTACCTCACGTGTAGTCTTTTGTTTATTAACCTGTTTGTTGTCACTGCGCTGCTTCGGTGAACTAGCCCTCGAATCTGAGTCATCAGACTTGGCATAGAGAGCTGGCGATAATGCGATTCCAAAACTTACGAAAATACTTAAAATTAAATTTTTATTCATGCGCAAAGAAAAGTTAGATGAACAGCACCCATTATTTTAATACCTTAATCAAAACGCCTTAAGAAATTGAACGAAATCGTTTGATTGACGATCAAAACACCTAGCATGGTCAGTAAAGTACCAAAGCCAACTAAGATCGTTAACGGCTCATTAAATAAAATCCACCCCATAATGGCTGTGGTCGGCGGAGTGAGATACATCAAACTGCTAACTTTGGTGGCATTACCCCTACGAATCAGAATAAATAATAAGCTCATCGCGCCAATCGAAATCCCCACGATACCCCAAACTAAAGCACCAATTAACTCCAAGACCCACTCAACTTCTCGTGTCTCAAAAAGAAAAGCTCCAATCGTTGCTAACCCAAGGCTAGTTATAAACTGAATTAACGAACCGGTTCGCAAGTCAAACTGGGCACAATATTTTTTCTGATAAATCGTCCCTACCGTGATGGATAACAAACCAGTGATGTTAAAAAAGATGGTCTGTGCATTGACCCCAGCTATATTAATTTGTGCATACAAAACTAAAAATACGCCAAATAATCCTAAAAACAATCCTTGCCATTGCGATCTGGTGATTTTTTCAGCTAACAAAGAAACAAACACGGCAGTTAATATCGGTTGTAAACCAACGATTAATGCTGTTAAGCCCACCGGCATGCCATGTCGAATCGCAATCCAAACCCCCGCTAAATAACCGAATTGTATTAATACTCCTGCAATTGCTAGGTGAACTATCTGACTTTTAGAGGGCCAGGGTGCCTTAAACCACAAAATGCAGGGCAGCAAAATAAGAATCACCCCAAAAAATCGAATCGCTAAAAAGGTCAAGGGCTCTGCATGGGGCATACCATAGCGAGCAATAATAAAACCCGTACTCCAAATCAGTATGAATAACGGTGACATCCAAATAGCATTATTTTTTACCATTGATAAGTAATTGCTTTTTGGATTGTTTGGGCATGTATGGCAACTGTTTGAGTGATGTCTCGACCATACCCCCCCGCCATGGCAATAGCAATGGGTAAATGTCGCGATCTAGCCCATTCAAATACAATTTGATCACGTTGTAATAATCCGTCCATGGTCAAGTCTAAACGACCTAAACGATCTCCACCAAATGGATCTGCACCAGCCAAATAAATAATCAGGTCTGGACTAAATAACCTCTCCAATTGATATAAACCACTCGCTAAGGCTTCTAAATACAGTGCATCGGAGCAACCGTCCATCAAACCAATATCTAAGTCACTCGACTCTTTACGAAATGGAAAGTTCTTCTCACCATGTATCGAAAAAGTAAAGATGGATGGATCATTTTGTAATATAGCCGCTGTGCCGTTACCTTGATGGACGTCTAAATCAACGATTGCCACCTGTAGACAACGCGTAAACTTCTCGCCAAATTCCTGCTGCATCACTCGGGCGGCTATCGCCGCATCATTAAAAACACAAAAACCACTGCCCTTATTGGCATAAGCATGGTGCGTCCCGCCAGCTAAATTAGCAGAGATACCTGCTTCTAAAGCTACTCTGGCCGCTGCAATCGTCGCACCAGCTGATCGACTCGATCGAATAACCATCTCCGGACTCCATGGGAAACCAATTTCGCGTTGCTCAGCAGGACTCATAGCCCCAGCAAACACCCGAGATACATAATCCGCATCATGGGCCAGTAAAATCTGCTCCAAGCTTGCTAAAGGCGCTTCTACCAGTTCTACACCATCAAATTGACTCACACGCTCTCGCAATAAACGATACTTTTGCATCGGAAAGCGGTGGCCAACGGGTAAGGGAAGCACAAATTGATCTGCATAAAATGCTTTAAACATTCCTATATTGTAGTATCGGGGTAATTACTCTTCAAATTGTCAAATTTGCCTGTTACACTGTAATTAATTTAGTAACAGCCCTTCTTTCGTATCCACAAAGTTTTTTGAACCTTTTAAACCAACGTAAAATTTTACCGCCTAACCTGATTGGACCGAATGAATTTAGAGCATCATCATGTTTTTAAAACACCAAACACCTAGCTATCAATTGATAAAGAACAAAATGAAGCACTACCAATTGATCAACTTATTTTTTCAATCGATGTAACAGAAGGAATCAATCATCATGACACCAGAACAAATTAGTGCAGCCAATAAAGCTAATATGGAAACCTTAGCGAACCTGAGCCGAAAAGCCTTTGAGGGTGTAGAAAAACTTATGGAGCTCAATATTCAAGTAGCGAAAACAATGATGAGTGAACAAGTAGAACACATGAAGTCCTGTGCTTCAGCTAAAGATGCTCAAGACCTCATGGCCATGCAAGCAAAATTTGTTAAGCCTTTTTCAGAAAAAATAGTTTCGTATAGCCGACATCTCAAAGATATCTCCACAGAAACGCAAACTGCTTTGAGCGCAATTAATCAGGAAGAAATTAAAAACCATTCCGAAAAATTAAAGACCCTCATCAGTGATATGACTGCGACTGCACCAAACACTCCGGATGCCATGAAAAATCTCATGAAACAGGCTGTCGCTAATGCCACCACCGTCTTTGAATCCAGTCAAAAAGCTATGAAACAGGCCGTTGACATGACTACGCATCAAACGGAAACTCTCACGAAGTCCGCGATGCAAGCCAGTGAAAAAATTCTCAAAAAAGCGACTAAATAATTGATCTGAGGTTCTACTCGGCGACTGCCGTTACTGGCTTTACCAAGTGACTTGCCTGCAAAGCAAGACTTCTAGCTTCGCCGGTATTTTCTGCAATAGCTAAAGCAACTCCCATGCGGCGCTTAATAAATGATTCAGGCTTGCCAAACAGCCTTAAGGAAACTCCGGGTAAATGCAGAGCCTGTGCAACCCCAGTAAATCCAATCCCCGTTGCTTCTATACCGCCATAAATTACCGCACTTGCACCTGGTGTTCGTAAACGCGTATTGATTGGTAAGCCCAAAATAGCCCTAGCATGTAATTCAAATTCACTTTGTTCCTGACTTACCAGGGTCACTAACCCCGTATCATGCGGCCTAGGACTCACTTCAGAAAACCAGACTTCGTCACCCTGCACAAATAATTCAACGCCAAAGATACCGCGACCACCAAGTTGATCAGTGACTTTTTTAGCAATCCATTGTGCGCGTTCAAGGGCTACCTGACTCATGCCCATCGGTTGCCAACTCTCGACATAATCGCCATGCTTTTGAACATGACCAATGGGCTCACAAAAAGATGTTTGAATACTTCCATCCTGCTTTAACGATCTGACTGTTAATAACGTGATCTCATAATCAAAATCAATCATGCCCTCAACAATCACTCGCCCAGCATTAACCCGCCCACCACTTGCTGCACTCGCCCAGGCCAAAGCAATATCTTCTGGCCCCAGTAATTTCGATTGCCCCTTGCCAGAGGATGACATCACTGGCTTAACAAAGCATGGGTAACCAATTCCCCGAGGAATGGCAGCAGATAGTTCATCAAGACTACTGGCAAAATGATAGGGCGATGTGGGTAAACCTAATTCTTCTGCAGCCAGTCGACGAATCCCCTCACGATTCATCGTCAACCAAGCTGCCCGCGCGGTAGGTATAACCTCGACCACACCCTCGGCTTCTAACTCCATGAGGGTTAGCGTGGCGATCGCTTCAATCTCTGGCACGATTAAATGCGGTTTTTCTTGCTTCACTAAATCGCGAATAGCTTGGCCATTTGTCATATCAATCACATGCGACCGATGGGCAACTTGCTGTCCAGGCGCATTTGGATACCGATCAACCGCGATGACTTCTATACCTAAGCGCTGTAACTCAATAATTACCTCCTTACCGAGTTCTCCGCTACCAAGCATCATGACGCGAATAGCTGAGCTCGATAGGGGTGTACCGATGATTGGGAATCTAGGAAAAGTGGTCATGCAATGTCCATCTCAATAAGGCTTAAACTGTAATAGGGATTCCAACTTCAATAGGGACTAGAACTTCAGTAAGTACTAGGACTTCACCAACTCAAATCCCTGGTGATAAAAATCTAGTTATTTTTTACGCTGGGCAGGTAAATCAGTACAACTGCCGTGTGCAACTTCCGCGGCTAAACCAATCGATTCGCCTAAAGTTGGATGAGGATGGATTGTTTTACCGATATCCACCATATCCGCACCCAACTCGATGGCTAAACAAACTTCACCAATTAAATCACCCGCATTGGTACCAACAATTCCACCGCCAATAATACGATGCGTCTTTTCATCAAACAATAATTTCGTAAATCCTTCACTGCGACCATTCGCAATTGCACGACCGCTAGCAGCCCATGGGAAAAGACCTTTTTGATAAGCCACTCCCTGCTCTTTACATTGCTCTTCTGTCAAACCAGCCCAAGCAACTTCAGGGTCGGTATAAGCCACTGATGGTATTTGTTGCACGTCAAAGTAGGACTTTTGGCCACTCGCTGCCTCAGCCGCCACATGCCCCTCATGGACCGCTTTATGCGCTAGCATCGGTTGACCCACTAGATCACCAATGGCAAAAATATTGGACACATTGGTTCGCATCTGCTGGTCAACCGAAATAAACCCCCGATCATCTACCTGCACACCAGCTAAATGCGCACCAATTTTTTTACCATTAGGTACCCGCCCTACGGCAACCAATATTAAGTCATAACATTGCGCCTTAGATGGCGCTTTCTGGCCCTCAAAAGTAATCCAAATACCATCTTTTTTAGCTTGGACATCAACCGCCTTCGTCTGTAACATCACCTGTTCAAAACGGTGACTATTCATCTTCTCCCAGACTTTAACTAAGTCACGATCTGCCCCAGTCATCAGGCTGTCCGATAATTCAACAATATCAATCTTGGCACCTAAAGCACTATAGACCGTCGCCATCTCTAAACCAATAATGCCACCACCAATGACTAGCATCCGTTTGGGGATGTTCTTTAACTCTAAAGCACCTGTACTATCCACAATCCGCGGGTCAACTGGCAAGTTAGGCAAAATCACTGGTTGACTACCGGCAGCAATAATAACTTGCTCAAATCGAATCACTTCTTTTTGCCCAGTCAACTCCCAGCTCGTTCCAGTGGTTGTCTGCAGTTCAAGATGGTGGGCATCTAAAAAGCTGCCCACGCCGCGCAGTGTTCTGACTTTTCGCGCTTTTGCCATACCAGCTAAACCAGTCGTTAATTGACTAATGACCTGTTCTTTATGATTTCGCAAAGCTGTCAAGTCAATCGTTGGATCACCATAACGAATTCCGTGGGCAGCCATCGATTGCACCTCTTGCATCACTGCAGCGGTGTGCAGGAGTGCTTTAGAAGGTATACATCCAACATTAAGACAAACCCCACCCAAAGTAGCGTATCGTTCAATCAGGATCGTATCCATGCCTAAATCAGCTCCCCGAAAGGCAGCACTATAACCACCAGGCCCAGCACCTAGAACTAATAACGCACAAGTATGATCAACCTGACCCTGATAAGTCATAACTACCGAGGAGGCTTTTAATGCGGTTGGGGTAGCCTGCACTTGGGGCAAGGACTGCGGGGTTGCTACCGGCGGAACACCTGAGGGACTTGCCTCTGGTTGAGCAGGGGCCATAGTGGACGAAGTGTCGGTCTCTAACATCAGGATGACTGAACCAATGCTTAACTGATCACCAACCGCCACCTCTATGGAAACAACTTTACCAGCCACATCACTAGGCACTTCCATCGTGGCTTTATCTGATTCTAAAACAACTAAAGCCTGTTCTTTTGCAATCACATCACCGGGTTTGACTAAAATCTCAATTACCGGAATGTCCGTGAAATCACCCATATTGGGAACTTTGATTGCCAAAATCGTCATCCCAGCCCCCTATAAAACAACGCGACGGAAATCCGTCAGTAATTCAGCAATATACGCATTAAACCGAGTCGCATAAGCGCCGTCAATGACCCGATGATCAGCCGTTAAGGATAACGGACAAATTAACCGAGGAATAAAATTTGTACCGTCCCAGACTGGCTTCATAGCAGCCTTACTAACCCCTAAAATTGCTACCTCGGGAGCATTAATGATCGGCGCAAAATAAGTGCTGCCAAGACCACCAACAGAAGAAATTGTAAAGCAAGCACCTTGCATTTGATCAGGCTTTAGCTTGCCGTCACGAGCCAACTTGGCTAATTCAGAAGTCTCACGCGCAATCTCTAAAATACCCTTTTGGTCAACATCACGAATCACCGGGACGACTAATCCATTCGGGGTATCGGCAGCAAAACCTAAATGGAAGTACTGCTTCAAAATTAATTGATCACCATCTAAGGAGCTATTGAATTCTGGGAATTTTTTTAAAGCACTGACAGATGCTTTCAGTAAAAACGCTAGTAAAGTAACTTTTATACCCAACTTGTCATTGGCCTTATTCGTTTGTACCCGAAATTCTTCTAGCAAAGTAATGTCGGCATCTTCGTGATACGTCACCGCTGGTATCATCACCCAATTACGCGCCAAATTAGCTGCTGAAATCTTTTGTATTCTTGATAGTGGGCGAGTTTGAGTTGCGCCAAATTTATTAAAATCTATTTTTGGCCAAGGCAATAAATTCAAGCCATTACTAGCAACATTGGTAACTGGACTAGAAGATGCTTGATTTGGGCTCGTTAAAATTTGCTTAATATAAGATTGCACATCCTCTTGGGTAATCCGACCTTTTGGACCTGTGCCCTGAACCTTATTAATCGACGCACCTAATTCCCGAGCATATTTACGAACCGATGGACTAGCATGGCTTAAACTCGCCGAAGAACTGTCTAGAGGCGTATTTTCATGAGCTGAGGATGCTAAAGCATTGGTCTGTAATGCAGGTATCGGCGCAGCAGGACTGGAATTTGAAGCGTTTGAAGAGACTAAGGCAGGCAATATATCTGCTGGCGCGGATGGTGCCACTGGTGCAGCAACCGTTGCCGGTGGGCTTTGAGATACAACTGATTGCGCAGGAACACGATCACTCGAACCGGGTTCTAAAACAAGCACCAAACTGCCTTGTGAAACTAAATCACCAATTTTTAATTTTAGTTCCTGCACCACACCACTGACGGATGAAGGTATATCCATCGTCGCCTTATCCGACTCTAAGGTAATGATCGATTGTTCTTTCTCAACCAAATCCCCAACCCGCACATGAATTTCAATCACCGGTATCTCTTTGTAATCGCCAATATCAGGCACTTTTACTTCAATGAATGTAGACATGCTAGGCTCCCTTAGACCGACATTGGATTAGGCTTGGTAATATCTAAACCATATTTTTTAATCGCTTGGGCCACAACTTTCGTCTCAATTTGTCCAAGATCAGCTAAAGACTTGAGGGCAGTAATTGTTACCCAATGACGATCAACCTCAAAGAAATGGCGTAAATTCTCTCGCGTATCAGATCGACCAAAACCATCTGTTCCTAGGACCATGTATGTCCGACCCAACTGCTGAATCGCCGGCCGAATTTGCTCGGCAAATAACCGCACATAATCCGTCGCTGCGATCACCGGCCCATTAAATTGAACCAAACACTCCTCGACATGCGACTTCTTTGGCTTGCTAGTAGGGTTGAGCAAATTAGTCCGATTGACCCGATGGATATCACGACTGAGCTCGGTAAAACTTGGACAACTCCACAAATCCGAAGCAACACCCCAGTCATCTTGAAGTAATTGCGCAGCCGCCATGACCTCTCTAAAAATAGTACCACTACCAAGCAACTGAACCCGTAATGGAGCTTTGGCTGAGCCAACCGAATCTAAGTGATACATGCCCTTTAAAATATTCTTTTCGCTCCCCTTTGGCATGGCCGGATGAGCGTAATTTTCATTCATGAGGGTAATGTAATAGTAGATATCTTCCTGATCCGTCATCATGCGACGCATCCCATCTTGAATCACTACCGCCAACTCAAAAGCAAAGGTCGGATCATAACTAACACAATTAGGAATCGCACCACTCCATAAATGACTATGGCCATCCTCATGCTGCAAACCCTCACCATTGAGCGTGGTTCTACCAGCTGTGCCGCCTAACAAAAATCCCCGCGAGCGCATATCGCCTGCGGCCCAAGCCAAATCCCCAATGCGTTGAAAACCAAACATGGAGTAAAAAATATAAAAAGGTAACATCGGCTCGCCATGCGTCGAGTAGGAAGTGGCTGCAGCAATCCAATCACACATCGCGCCAGCTTCATTAATACCCTCTTGTAGTATTTGCCCATGTTGATCTTCCTTGTAAAACATCAACTGGTCTTTGTCCTGTGGCTCATACAGCTGGCCGACATG
>Ga0209598_10000141_pt1 | contig 55559 bp, 57 predicted proteins | sample M_140807_EF_Meta_FD_187317 | JGI IMG/M metagenome (GOLD analysis project Ga0209598, IMG submission 187317) | Freshwater microbial communities from Lake Montjoie, Canada to study carbon cycling - M_140807_EF_MetaG (SPAdes) (version 2) | ecosystem: Environmental > Aquatic > Freshwater > Lake... | reverse complement strand
ACCGCGGCCTTCGCCGCTGGCGTAAAAATGGGTTCTGATAACTTTTGCGCGTTTTGTAAACCTTTTGGCAAATTGAGCCCACAAATCATTCCTGATACTTGATAATCTTTCCAGGCGCTTCCAGCAAGGTATCCCCGCACAACCGCTTCTACAAGAATGGGCTCTAATCGTTGGGTGACGACCGCCCGTCCACTAACCTGCGCAATCTCATCTGGAGAAACAACTAGTTCTGGAGTCACTCCAGTCAAATGATTAGGAATAATAGTCGCTAAATAATCAAACCAAAAGTTTGACATTTGATTGAGTACGATACCCTTACCAGGTATCGGATCTTGCATGACAACATCAAAAGCCGATAAACGATCTGTCGTTATCATCAGTAAACGATCACTACCAATAGCATATATATCCCGTACCTTACCCTTTGAAATTAAAGGTAAGGACTTAATCGTGGTATCTAAAATAGCAGTGGTCATGCTCGAACAATTTGCGCTAGTTCTCCAGAAAGATATTTCTGCACCATCTTATCAAGAGAAATTGGTTGTATTTTTGTCGCCTGCCCTGCACAACCAAAGGCAATAAAACGGGCCTTACAGATCTCTTTAGCAGCTTCACGGGCAGGTTTGAGATAGTCTCTCGGATCAAACTTGCCCGGATTTTCAAACAAGTAACGCCGAATCGCAGCCGTCATAGCCAAACGAATATCGGTATCAATATTAATTTTTCGAACACCATTTTTTATCCCCTCTTGTATCTCCTCGACAGGCACACCGTAAGTCTCTTTCATATCGCCACCAAATTCACGAATCTGAGCTAATAACTCCTGCGGTACACTCGAAGAGCCATGCATCACCAAGTGGGTATTTGGAATTCGCGCGTGGATCTCTCGGATACGTCCAATTGCCAAAGTATCTCCAGTCGGCTTTTTACTAAATTTATAAGCCCCATGGCTCGTTCCAATTGCAATCGCTAAGGCGTCACATTGCGTTTGTTTTACAAAATCTGCCGCTTGCTCAACATCCGTTAATAATTGCTCCCGAGTCATTAACCCTTCTGCACCATGACCATCTTCTTTATCACCCTTCATGGTCTCTAATGACCCTAAAACCCCTAACTCGGCCTCAACTGTCACGCCAATGGAATGGGAGAATTTCACGACTTCTTTTGAAACATCTAAGTTATATTCATAAGTCGCGACCGATTTACCATCAGCCATTAGTGAACCGTCCATCATCACACTGGTAAAACCACTTTTAATCGCTGCCATACAAACCGCAGGGCTTTGACCGTGATCTTGATGCATCACAACAGGTATATGTGGGTATGCTTCTACCGCGGCTTCAATTAAGTGTCTTAAAAAAGCTTCGCCAGCATACTTTCTCGCACCTGCAGATGCCTGCATAATGACAGGCGCATCAACTTCTTCGGCCGCCATCATAATGGCCTGCACCTGCTCCAAATTGTTGACATTAAAGGCTGGAATTCCGTAGCCATGCTCTGCAGCATGGTCTAGTAGTTGTCTCATTGATACAAGCGCCATATTTTCTCCAAAAATTTATTGAACTTTAATAATCTTAAGGGTATTTGTCCCACCTGCTTGACCCATCGGCTCGCCAACTGTCAGTGCAACTATATCTCCACGCTCTACGGCACCCTTGGCCAGCAAACGCTTCTCTACCTGTCCAAGCGCGGCGTCACGATCAGTACTTACCTCTAGGAACATCGGGATAACATTACGATACATCGCCATAGCACGCTGTGTTTTTACGTGCTTCGTTAAGGCATAAATAGGGATATGTATGCGGTGACGACTCATCCACAACGCCGTTGATCCTGACTCTGTTAACGCTGCTATCGCTTTAACCTTTAAATGATAAGCTGTAAATAAGGCCCCCAAGGCAATAGACTGATCAATCCGGGTAAAAGTTTGATCTAAAAAATCAGCGTCTAATGTCACCGCCTCTGAATTTTCAGCAGCACTACAAATGGCAGCCATTTGCTCAATCGTTTTTACGGGATATAGGCCTGTAGCAGTTTCTGCCGACAACATGACCGCGTCAGTACCATCTAACACTGCATTGGCAACATCACTGACTTCTGCGCGGGTCGGAATCGGACTATGTATCATTGATTCCATCATTTGCGTCGCAGTGATTACAAATTTATCGGCTTGATTGGCTAAACGGATCATTCTTTTTTGTAAAGCCGGAACACTAGCATTACCTACTTCAACCGCCAAATCTCCCCGCGCAACCATAATCCCGTCTGAGGCCTGAATAATCCCCTCTAATACCCCAGGATAGGTCGCTTCAGCACGCTCAATTTTTGCAATTAACCGCACGTCTTGACCAGTATCTTTTACGAAAGAGTGCGCCAACTTCCTAGCAAAGTGCATATCATCAGCATTTTTTGGAAAACTAATTGCAATATAATCAACACCCATGTCGATCGCAGTTAATAAATCTTCCTGGTCTTTGTCAGTTAACGCTGGGGCAGTTAAACCCCCACCAGCTCGATTAATCCCCTTATTATTGGATAAATCGCCACCCATCTCCACTTGCGTGTAAATACAGGGACCATCGACTTTTTCTACGCGTAAAACAATTAAGCCATCATTGAGTAAAAGTTGATCTCCCGCACGCACATCTTTGGGCAAATCTTTGTAGTCCAGTCCAGCGCGCTCATGGTTACCGATTTGACATTCGGCGTCTAATATAAATTTTGCGCCAGTTACTAATTGCACCTTGCCAGATTCAAATTTCCCAACCCGTATCTTTGGCCCCTGTAAGTCTGCCATGATCGCGATTTCTCGACCAAGTTCTAAAGAAATTTGCCGAATCAGGTTCGCTCGGTCACGATGATCCTGCGCCACACCATGCGAAAAATTTAAACGCACAACATCGACTCCGGCTTGTATCATTGCCCTTAAGATCTCTGGACTACTTGAGGCAGGGCCTAACGTGGCTACAATTTTGGTGGCTCGGGTCATATTCATCCTTAGGCTCTTTCTTGAAGTACTGCGATAGCAGGTAAGGTTTTACCTTCTAAAAATTCTAGAAAAGCACCCCCTCCTGTAGAAATATAGCCTATTTGTTTTTCAATTTCATATTTAGCAATTGCTGCTAAGGTATCCCCACCACCAGCAATCGAAAAACCTGGACTTTGGGCAATTGCATTGGCTAGTTTTTTAGTCCCTGCCCCAAACTGTTCAATTTCAAAAACACCAACTGGACCATTCCAAACAATCGTACCTGCGCCACTAATAATCGTTGCTAGCTTGGCGGCTGTCTTTGGACCTATATCTAAAATCATGTCATCTTCAGCAACCGAATTTGCATCTGCAATATTTGCTCTGGCCATTGGAGAAAGTTCATTAGCAACCACCACATCTTCTGGAATTGGTACAGATGCACCACGATGATGCATGATCTGCATTATCGCCTGCGCTTCGGCAACTAAGCTAGGCTCTGCTAAAGATTTGCCAATCGCAAGTCCAGATGCCAACATAAAAGTATTGGCAATACCACCACCAACAATTAATAAGTCAACCTTACTAGCAAGCGACCGTAGAATCGATAACTTCGTAGAGACCTTCGAACCAGCCACAATCGCCACCAATGGTCTTTTAGGGTCGCTTAAAGCTTTGGTGAGCGCATCTAATTCCGCCTCCATGAGAGGCCCAGCACAAGCAATTGGGGCATATCTAGCCATACCATGCGTCGTCGCCTCAGCTCGGTGTGCAGTCCCAAAGGCATCGTTGACATACACATCACATAAGCTTGCCATCTTTTTGGCTAATGCCTCATCATTTTTTTTCTCACCTAAATTGCCTCGACAATTTTCTAATAAAACCACCTCGCCTGGATTTAACTCAAATCCACCATTGACCCAATCAGTGATTAAGGCCACTTTACAGCCCAGAAACTCGGCTAAACGATTCGCAACTGGCCCTAAGGAGTCTTCAGACTCTAGGTGCCCTTCCCTGGGTCGTCCTAAATGCGAAGTAACCATCACCGCAGCTCCTTGGGCCAAACACATCTGGATCGCCGGAACTGAAGCTTTAATTCGGGTATCTTCAGTGATTTGTCCAAATTGATCTTGTGGCACATTTAAATCTGCACGAATAAACACTCTTTTAGATTGAATCTGATTCTGGGCTATTAAATGAGATAAAAGCTTGATATTTAAGGGAATCGACATAGGTATAAATTGGATGGCTCAGGCGGAGTTAAATCAAATAGCATATATTGATTACTGCAGTATAAGGTTAAGGTGAATGGATTTACTGAATTTTTCAAAAGGACCTTAGGCTGTTTTACAATAAGTAAATATCATTTGGCTCGTTTAAGGAAAATTATAAATGTCAATGTCCGATCGTGATGGTTTTATTTGGTTTAATGGTCAATTAGTTCCTTGGCGAGATGCGAATATTCATGTACTCACTCACAGCCTTCATTATGGTATGGCAGTCTTTGAAGGGGTTCGAGCCTATAAAACTGCTAATGGTCCCGCCATTTTCAGGCTTGATGAGCATACTAAACGGCTTTTTAATTCGGCAAAAATATTCCAAATGGCCCTGCCTTACTCCTATCAAGAAGTCTTTGATGCCCAACTTGAGGTGGTGAAATCCAATCAGCTTAGCGCCTGCTATTTACGTCCAATTGCATGGATTGGCTCAGAAAAGCTGGGGATTTCGGCAAGATCGAACTCGATCCATATGTCTGTTGCCGCATGGGAATGGGGTGCTTATCTTGGGGAAGATGGTCTTAATAAAGGTATTCGCGTTAAAACGTCCTCATACAGTCGCCACCATGTCAATGTCTCTCTTGTTCGAGCCAAGGCCTCCGGTTACTACATCAACTCAATTTTAGCGAACCAAGAAGTAACTGTGCATGGCTATGATGAGGCTCTACTTCTTGACACAGACGGCTATGTCTCTGAAGGTTCTGGTGAGAATGTCTTTATTGTGCGGGATAGTGTGCTCTACACACCAGATCTTGCCTCTTGCCTAGCAGGCATTACTAGAGACGCAATCATCACGATTGCACATGATCTAGGTATCGAGGTGCGTGAGAAACGTATTACCAGAGATGAGATGTACTGTGCCGATGAGGCCTTTTTTACCGGTACAGCCGCAGAAGTCACTCCAATTCGTGAGCTGGATGACCGTATAATTGGCGAAGGTAAGCGTGGCCCCGTTACCGAGAAAATTCAAACCGTATTTTTTGATGCAGTCAATGGTAAAAATCCGCACTACAGTGCCTGGTTAACATACGTCTAAAATGAACACGATCGATCAACCCATTGAAATCGGCAGTCAAGATTTACCTTTGCACTGTCCTATAGGAAAAACAAAATCCTGGAATATGCATCCCAGAGTTTTTCTAGATATTACCCACACCGGACAAGCAAAATGTCCCTATTGCGGAACGCTATATCTCTTAAAGCCCGGTACTAAAGTCGGGCACTAAGTTCATGTCTCGCACCCTCATCGTGGCTCCGAATTGGATTGGCGACGCGGTGATGTCTTTGCCACTCTTAGACATATTGCAAGAGAAGGGGTGGACTATCGATGTACTCGCAACGCCTTGGGTAAGGCCAGTTTATGAGTCCTCATTGGCAGTTTCTGACGTGCTTGATGCCAACTTAATGCACGGCCAAATGCAACTCAATACAAGATGGTCTCTTGCCAAAATCATCAAACTCAGAAACTACGATCGGTGTGTGATCTTACCCAATAGCTTCAAGTCAGCACTTATTCCATGGTTTGCAAATATACCCGAGCGGATTGCTTATATTGGTGAGCTACGATCCCCATTGTTAACTGCGACTCTGCCTAATCCAACCAAAAAAAATCGTCCAGCTATGGTAAAGCATTATGCCCAACTGGCTAATCTATCGCCAGCGCCGCGTGAGCCAATCAAAGTTGATTTAGAAAAAGTACAATTATTGCCTAAATTATATGTTCAACCAGAGCGCCAATTACAAGCACGCCAGTTCTTAGAAAATCTCTGGCTCAAACAAAACATAACAGCACCAAAGGTTCATATTCTGGCTCCTGGAGCCGAGTTTGGAAATGCTAAGCAATGGCCAAGCGCCCATTTTGCTCGTCTTGCTACTTTATTACTCAAAAGCGACCCTGCACATGTGACAGTAATTATTGGCAGTAATAAGGATCGTGAAATTGGGGCAGAAATCCAAGCATTTATCCCTGATCATTTAAGAATGCGCTCTTACCAACTTTGTGGAACCATTACCCTAGAGAGCGCTATAGCAATTATCTCGATTGCAACAAGCCTTGCTAGTAATGACTCGGGAATCATGCATATCGGAGCAGCACTGGGGGTATCCCAAATTGCTTTATTCGGGTCTAGTGACCCAAAGCATACGCCACCATTATCACCATTTGCCAAGATACTTTATTTAGGACTTGACTGTAGCCCATGTCACCAAAGAAAATGTCCCTTGGGGCATTTAAATTGCCTTCGTCAAATTACCCCAGATATCGCATTTGAGGCAATTCTTGACGCTATCTCTCAAAGGAATTTAAATGCCCCGCCGAGCACGCCTGTTTCATAATGTTGATGAGGTTATCGAAAACTGGTACCTAGCACTTAAAAAAGGTGACTTGGAAAAAGCCCTTAGCCTTTGGTTTGATGAAGATACCGTCACATGTATCCTACCCGACGGCGTTCGATTAAATGGTCACTCCGAATTACGCGAAGGACTAAAAGATCTTTTCAATCGGCCCTTAATCCTTGATACCCTGACGGCTACAAGCCATACCTATTTAGGAACAACTTTTGTCGATAGTACTGAAGCTGTACGTTTTGAGGAAAAAACCCTGGAAGCGAGTTTTTTTATTCATATGACGATCATCCTCGTCCAAGGTGCAATGGGATGGCGAATCGCTCACTTACATACTAGTCAGGTTGCAAAAGATTTAATCCATTCTCCAACACTTGCAGGCGATCACGGCTTTCACTAAATTGAGAGGCTATATATGGATCAAAGCGTATTAGATGCCCTCAATAAATGGCCTAATGTGCCAGAATGTTTTGGCTGGCTGGCACTTGACCGAAGAGGCCAGTGGCGAATGCGCAATGAAGAAAGCCAAATTCAGCAACTGCCAGGTGAAATCATTAAGCATGCGGCCCTTCAATACTCCATCATAAAGAACTATGCGCGTGACTCCAAGGGGCGCTTCTTTTTTCAAAATGGGCCACAACGAGTCTTCATCGACTTAGCCTACACACCATGGATTATTCGTATCTACCCGGATAACAATCGAACCTGGCTCCTCCAGACAACGAGCGGACAAATCATTGAACCAATCCAATGCCTTGTTGACCAAGCTGGCCAAGTTCTGATAGAGGCCGATTTTGTGGTTAAAACTCTCAGCCAAGTAGTTACCAATTCTTTTGAAACGCAGATCCTTAGGGGCGTAGGACTCTTGCACGATCATGACTTAGATTTTTTTGCAAGTCATGCTACTTTTTACCAATCAAAGACCAAAATGCTCGGATTTTTGGAGTGGGCCAATCAATCTATTCCCATCGTATCGGTTCACAGTAATGATCTCCCAGAGTTATATAACTTTCGCTTAAAACCCCATGAAAAAATCTAGGGTCTTTGCGGTGGTCGGCCATTCTCGCGAATGTCTTCCCTGTATAAACTTTCTAATTGCCTTTTTCTGGCATCCAACTCAGATAACTGATAAAAGTTTCCGGTACTCTCTTCTCGAGCAATTCGTAATTGCTCAATTGCGGCTGGCAAGGCTCCCTCGCAAACGTATTTTTCAGCAATGGCAGCATGATACAAACTAGACTGATTTTGCAGAGCATAACCCTGTGCCAGAAAATTCCACCAAATTGCATCATCTTTTTGGTATTTTGTTTTTAAAACCAACCAATCTGTCGCCTCTTTAACTTTTCCAGCCGCCAATAAACTTTCTACCAACACAACGCCCGCTGCCTTCGAGTTCGGATTCATTTTTAAAGCCAAATTTGCACTATCAATGGCTTGCTGAAAATTATTCTTGACAATGGCAATCTGAGCCTGAGTAACTTCAAATATCACATTTGTTTTTAAAAATGGCGCCCCGGATGCGCTTAATTGCATCGCCAAGTCTTTTGCCTTCTTTAAATAGAACTCAGCATCGTTACCTCTTTTTTCTTTAATGGCACTGAGGGCTAAACCATAATAGCCTTGCATCGATTTCAGCGGTTCTTTGGCCTGCGCTTGAACTTCAAAGTATTGCATTGTGTTTGGCAAGATAGACGGACTGCCCTGCTGCTCTAGTTTTGCTATGGATTGCATCAAATAAAACTCTTGCGACTGCGGTAGCTTTTTTACCTCTTGAAAACGAGCTCGATCTTGCATATCAGCAATTCGCTCTACCGTTAATGGGTGTGTTCTGACATATGCGGGTACGCCACTATCCATAAGGCCGGTAGATCGCTGTAATTTTTGAAAAAACCCCGGCATGCCCGCAACATCATATCCGCTAGCCTGCAGAATCTGAAAGCCGACCCGATCAGCCTCTCTTTCTGCTTCACGAGAATAGAACAATTGATTTTGTATAGCTAAAGCTTGACCCCCAATAGCTAAGCCCTGCGCCATACCAGGATTGCTTTTCACAGCAAGAGCCGCTACGAGTAGCGAGGCCAACATCAACACACTACTACTAGATCCTTGACCTGCTCCTCTAGCAATATGCTTTTGCGTGACATGTCCGATCTCATGGCCTAAAACAGAGGCAAGTTCGGATTCATTACCAGCTAAGACTATTAGACCAGTATGCATTCCAATATAACCACCAGGAAGCGCAAAAGCGTTTACGCTCGAAGATACAACTCCAAAAAATTCAAACTGTGGTGAAAATGGTCCTGTTGGTTCTGCCCCTGAGATTTTTTGTTGACGTGCACTATTTACTAACTCTTTTCCTAAACGATTCAAATAGTCATACAAAAGCCAATTGTTTGAATATTCTGAATCTTTGCGGATTTCCCGCATGATTCTTTCCCCAATTTTCTTTTCATCTAAAGTACTCAAGTCACCAGAGGATGCATCACCTAAATCTGGCAATATAATCGGTAAACGTCTTATTAAAGGCGGCTCAGAAACCCCCAAAGGTGGCGGCTGATTCGTAAAACGATCCTGTGCATATAATTGCCCTGGATACAATAGTTGCGAAGCTATCGTAGTATTTAGAATCAGGTAGATAATACTTTTATTCAACCAATTTACTCTCATCAGAAAGATACTATTTAACTATGCTAACCCATTTTAATCAGGCTGGTGAAGCGCATATGGTGGATGTCGGTCAAAAAGACCTGACTGCTCGCATGGCGATTGCCTCCGGAAAAATCCAAATGCTAGCCCCAACCCTGCAGCTTATTATTTCTGGTCAACATAAAAAAGGAGATGTGCTTGGTATTGCTAGAATTGCTGGCATTCAAGGTGCAAAAAAAACGAGTGATCTAATACCCCTCTGTCACCCTGTTGCATTAACCCATCTTTCCGTTGATTTTGACATCTCAACAGAAATCCATGCCGTTATTTGCACAGCAAAGGCACAAACTATTGGTCAAACTGGTGTTGAAATGGAAGCAATTACAGCCGTTCAAATTGCTTTATTAACTATTTATGATATGTGCAAGGCAGTTGACCGAGGTATGCGAATGACCGATATTTGTCTACTGGAAAAAAGTGGTGGCAAGAGTGGTAATTGGAAATTGGAATAGTAAATACTTACTTAGTATTGCCATCAATCAAGGCTATCCATGCCTAGGACTTTATTCTGTCCAAAGACTCATATCTTAATTTGTTTTATTACCAAGTAACTTTTGCCACCGGATAATCTCTTCCTGTAAAAAATTTGAAAACTCCGAAGAACTCGATAAGATCAATTCTGCATCAATTGTCCCAATTTTTTTACTAACCTCAGGATTATTCATACTCAAGCGTAAGGCCTGATTCAGTTGCTCAACGATTTCTTTCGGGGTACCCGCCGGAGCTAATAAGCCCCACCAAACTGAGGCATTAAAACCCTTCAAACCTTGCTCGGCAACTGTCCTTACCTGTGGATATAAATCAAATCTCTTCGGCCCAGAAGATGCTAATAACCTAACGCGTTTATTTTCTAAAAAAGGTTTGATTTGCGAAGTGCCAGTAAAAGTTAAATCCACATGCCCAGCAGCAACGTCAGTCATAGCCAAGCCAGCCCCTCGATAAGCAATATGCGTGATTGGCGAAGATAAAGCATCTTCTAGCATGATGGCAGCTAAATGAGCAGCTGAGCCATCACCGGAATTCGCAATAGTTAATTTGCCGGGATTCTTCTTGGCATAGTTTGCTAATTCTTCGATGGAACTTATTTCTAGACTATTTCGAATCGCTAAACCGAATGGATAAGATAATGCTAATGAAATAGGTGCGAAATCGCCTGGTGTTTTATAAGGTAAATTTTTAATGAGGCTTGGATTTGTAGCAAGGCTTGTGCTTACAAACAGCAATGTATAACCATCCGGTGTAGCTTTGGCAACTAACTCTGTCCCAACTACGGTGTTACCACCGCCACGATTTTCGATAATAACGGCTTGCTTTAAAATCTCTGAAAATTTATTGGCCCAGGTCCTGACTAAAAAATCACCACCCCCACCCGCGGCAAATGGCACAACGATTTTGATTGGACGACTTGGAAAATTATCAGCAGCAAAAGCCCCGTTAGAGCAAAATCCCAACAGCAACAACAGGACAATACACCTATACATGAAGCGGTCAAGCTGATAATAATTGGTCATTAATAAATACTGCTCGCATTACTTAATCCAAGTTCTTGTAGCAGCATCACTATTGGTTGTAAAGAATCCTTTATTGACGTTATGTGCTCTCAAGACTCCGACTAGTAGGGCCAGGTTTTCTTTAGTTCCAGGAATTTTGGATATGCTGTTAACCATTCCCTTGACTTCTGGATCCTTGATCAGTACATTCTCATCTCGAATGAACTTCACTAAATTGTTAACGACTAAATCTCCTAAATTTTTGTGTCGCATCATTAAAGATTGAAATACAGAAGTTGGGAGAAATAAAAGTTTGACGTCTTTTTCAACAATAACCGAAGCTGATCTTGGTAATTGATCAATCAAACCAAACTCACCAACATAGTCTCCTGGATAAATTGTACGAATATCCTCATAGGAATTTGTTTGTACGTTGTTAATACTAACGATGCAAGAACCTGTCGAAATGATAAATAAACCATTGGGCTGATCGCCCTCATAAAATAAATATTGCCCTCGTTTGCCAGTAACGGTCCTTAGCTGACCCATTACCTCCAACATTTCTACGCCGCCAAGTCCTGTAAAAAATGAAATTTCGTTGATACTAACTTCCTTAGGCTTTGGCTCCTCCTTCGGAACCACCTTCGGTGCCGGCGCCGCTATGCCGCTTTTAGGGGCTGCCGCAGGTAGACTTTTGATTTTTTGCTCAAGGCTAGCAAGAGCTTTTTTAGATGTTTCACTACCTTTAGCGATCGCCATCTTGAGCAACTGCCTTGCTTTCTCATAATCAACAATTCCAGCTCGACCAGTCTCATAATAGTCTGCTAAACAAATGATAGATTTCAAATTACCTAATTTGGCGCCTTTATTAAAGTTTAATAAGGCATTCACTGGATTAATCTCAGTTCCAGAGCCGCAATCTTGGCATTCACCAACCAAATAGAGGGCCTCTGGATGGTTTTTTTTCGCAGCCATCACATAGTAGCCATAGGCTTTTTGTGGGTCTCGCGGTACGCCACTCCCCGACATGTATAACATTCCCAAATTAACTTGAGCCTCAACATCGCCATCATGCGCCTTGGTAGTCAAGCGGTCTACTTTATTAAACTCCATCATTGATTCATTCTCCAGTTAAAAGACTCTGCCCTAACAAATTAAACAAGATAAGCCCGGCTCAACCTAAGATGTTTTAACATATAGAAATGCTTTATTTACCTACAGCAATTTAAAAGATTATTCCATATCTTGCTCATTATTAGGATAATTCTGTTGTTCACACACCATATCGCAAAAAAGGCGTCCACCAACTAAATTCATACGTGGTGGAGATTTTTACCAGTTATCTACACTCGGATGGTAATAAATTGATTGCTAAGGTGGAGCCGTTCCCCTTACAAGACCAGTTACCATTCCAAGGCTCTTTGAGGGATGGATTAGCGAGATCAATCCCTTTCTCAACATGCGGATTATTGCTAGGATAAAAAACCAACAAATTACTCCCATCAGCAGCAACTGCAGTTGTGAACTCAATCAAAATTGCACCGGTATCTTCAATCGTTATTGCTTTCACACTTTTACTTGCGGCAAATTTAAAAGCTCCCTGAGTTCCTAATGCCATTGAGCTAGGGCCATTAGCTGCATAAGCCTCTGAAACTGCCAACTTGGCGCTAGCAGCAATACTTAAACCTTCAGCTACCCGTCCACGTGCGATGTATTCCTGGTATTGTGGGACAGCGATCGCTGCCAAAATTGCAATAATTGCTACTACCACCATTAACTCAATCAATGTAAAGCCATTTTTGATCACACCCTGATGTGGCAACTGCTTTATCTTGAAATAACCCTGACAGTACAGCGCTTTTGATATATAAAACATGACTCCTCCTTATTCAATATTGAGGAAGTAGTGTGCTTGATCTTTCTATCAAATTAGGCTTTAGTAACCGTTGTATATTCAGTTTTTGTTGTAAGAGTTTGCTGATTAGGAATTAGTTATTTGAGTATTTTAGCAATTGCATTAGGGAACCTAGTAATCCAGTGTACGCTTTAAATTCTCAGCGCATCGCATAAACATAAGTAATCTTTCCATGCTTTGTTGCGCCAAAGGATTGCGTTGGCTGAATATTCGGTATCGGAAATTCATGGCTAACTAATAAAGTTTTGGGGCGCATTTCTTTTGAGGCTTTTTGCCATAAATCCAAGGTCACAGCGGGGGATAAGTAAGCAAAGACAATATCGAACTCCGCAAAGTCTAACTGATGATAATTTCCAAGGGTAAATTTTGCAGGTGAAGCCGCCACCCTCCCCCTCAAATAACTAATCAACCATGGCAATGGAGCAATCTCTATCCCATGAACAATACTTCCAGGTCTTAAATTGACAAATTTCATACAAAATCCACCTAGTCCACTACCAATATCAATCACTTTCAGTCTTTCTTGATTGGGTAAGAGTGTAGTAACTGACTCGCACACCCCTTTTTGAAGTGGATAGTAAGGAACCTGAGTCAGAAATACGCTCCAATACAACACGGCAAAAAGAATAAATCCCACTAAAAAAAAATTATTAGAAATGTTAAAGCTAATCGCTAGGCCAATCGCAACTGGAAAACTAAAATGAATGTACCTCCACCAATATGCCGTTTTTAGCCAAATAGCCATCAAACTTGCAAGACTACTCTGTGTAAGCACTAAAATCCAAATTGGAATTATTGCTGATAAGCAGTATTGATAGGCAATGAATAAAAAAAACGTACAACAAAAGGCAGCGCACTGAATGAATAGTGCAATCAATGCCGGTGGAAGAGTTTTTTTCACCTGAGTGTTGTGTAAGAGTATAAAAAATGGGGCCTAAGCCCCACTTTACCAGTTATTTTAGCAACAGTTATTCTGACTTTGCATGTTTCTTTTTAAGTAGCGCACCTATTCCAACGACTAATAAGATGCCTAGAATTTGAAATGGAATATTCGGATGATCCATCAAACTATGAAGCGTATCTGTCACTGCCGGATCTGTCACAAACATCTCACCCGCAAGATAACCGAGTAACGCCGCACCTATAGTGATAATGATCGGATAGCGCTCCATCACTTTTAAAAGCAATGTGCTAGCAAAAATAATCAAGGGAATACTCATCGCCAAACCCAAAAGAATGAGAGGCATACGAAATTCTTCAGGAGCCTTTTCAGCAGCAGCAGCTACAGCAACCACATTATCTAAGCTCATCACTAAATCAGCTATTAAGATCGTTTTGATGGCTTGAAAAATACTGGAGGAACTTTCGATCGATTCGTCATCGTCACCCTCTGCCATCAACTGCACGCCAATATAAATTAATAAAATACCGCCAATAATTTTTAAATACGGCAAGCTAAGTAACTGCACAGCGACAATAGTTAATAAAATCCTCATAATGATGGCTGCCGCACTTCCCCAAAATATAGCTCTCTTTTGATGGTGTGGGGCAAGGTTTCGCGAGGCCATCGCAATCACAACTGCATTATCACCAGATAATAAAATATTGGTAAACATAATAAGTCCAAGAGCCGTCCATACACTGGGCGTGCTTAGTGCAGTTATTAAATCCATAAGTTTCCTTTAAGTAATTCTTGATTATAATTTTTATAAGCGTAGTTTAGCAAAACTACGCAAATTATATTCAATTATTCACATATTGGAAATAGAATTTCTTATTAAATTTATAAACTATTTAAGCAGCCCTTTGAGTAATTTTGCCATCTCCGAAGGGTTTTTAGTGACAGTAAATCCGCACTCTTCCATAACAGCGAGTTTCGCATCAGCCGTATCAGCTCCTCCAGAAATTAAAGCGCCGGCATGACCCATTCTCTTTCCAGCTGGTGCAGTTACACCAGCAATAAATCCAACAATTGGCTTTTTCATAAATTGCTTACACCAACGCGCCGCATCGACCTCATCTGGACCACCAATTTCACCAATCATGATCACGGCATCTGTTTCAGGATCATCATTGAAGGCCTTCATAATATCAATATGCTTTAAGCCGTTAATCGGATCACCGCCAATACCAACAGCACTGGATTGGCCAAGTCCAATCTCGGTAAGCTGGGCCACCGCCTCATAAGTCAAAGTCCCAGAACGGCTCACCACACCAATGCGCCCTTTGCGATGGATATGACCAGGCATAATTCCAATCTTGATTTCATCAGGCGTAATCAATCCAGGACAGTTCGGTCCTAGTAATAAAGTCTTCTTACCACCTTTAGCTTCTTTTTCTTTCATTCGGTTACGAACTTCTAACAAATCCCGAACTGGAATACCTTCAGTGATACAAATCGCCAAATCCAAATCTGCCTCCACCGCCTCCCAGATTGCAGCAGCAGCGCCAGCAGGCGGCACGTATATCACTGAAACCGTTGCTCCTGTTTGCTGAGCAGCTTCTTTGACTGAGCCAAAAATTGGAATATCAAAGATATTCTCGCCAGCCTTCTTCGGGTTTACACCCGCCACAAAACATGCTTTGCCATTAGCGTACTCTTGACATTTCTCTGTATGGAATTGCCCAGTCTTGCCGGTTATTCCCTGCGTCATGACACGCGTATTTTTATTAATTAATATTGACATATTGATTCCTTAAATTTTGCTGAGGTTATTTCTGTTTTCAAGACCTTACTTCACTGAGGCAACTACTTTTTCAGCCGCCTCAGCCATCGTATTTGCACTAATGATCGGCAACCCAGATTCAGCCAACATCTTCTTGCCAATCTCCTCGTTAGTACCTTTCATCCGAACCACAAGTGGTACTGATAAATTGACCGCCTTACAAGCTGTAATCACGCCATCAGCAATCACGTCGCAACGCATAATGCCCCCAAAAATATTAACTAAAATTGCCTTTACCTTCACGTTTTTCAACATAATCTTAAATGCTTCCGTTACTTTTTCAGCTGTAGCACCACCGCCCACATCTAAAAAATTAGCCGGCTCACCGCCAAATAACTTAATCGTGTCCATCGTGGCCATGGCAAGCCCTGCACCATTGACTAAGCAGCCAATATTTCCATCGAGCGATATGTAGGCTAAATCGAATTTAGATGCTTCAATCTCAGCCGGATCCTCTTCTGCCTCATCGCGGTATGCCACGATTTCAGGATGACGAAATAATGCATTAGCATCAAAGTTAAACTTGGCATCAAGCGCTTTAATATTGCCATTACCCTCTAAAATGAGTGGATTGATTTCTGCTAAGGAAGCATCAGTCGCCATGTAAGCTTTATATAAGTTCACTAAAACTTCTTTGGCTTTTAGTTGAGACTGGGCAGGTACTCCAATACCTTTTGCTAATAAATCAGTTTGCTCATCTGTCATACCGTGCAACGGATTTACAAAGATCTTAATAATTTTCTCCGGAGTATGGGCCGCAACTTCTTCGATATCCATTCCGCCCTCGCTCGACGCCATAACCACTACCGATTGCGTTGCACGGTCTGTCAGTAAGCCCACGTAATATTCTTTTTGAATATCGGCGCCGTCTTCGATTAAAAGCCTTCTGACCAATTGTCCTTCTGGACCAGTTTGATGCGTTTTTAATTGCATTCCTAAAATATTAGTCGCGTAAGTTTTCACTTCCTCTAAACTTTTAGCAAGCTTCACGCCACCACCTTTACCACGCCCCCCCGCATGAATCTGTGCCTTTACAACCCAGACTGGACCACCGAGTTTTTCAGCAGCCGCAACTGCTTCTTCGACACTAAATGCTGGTATGCCATTGGGGACTGGTACATTAAATTGACGCAGGATTTCTTTACCTTGATATTCGTGGATTTTCATTGTTGATTCCTTTGATTAAACATAACTCGTGTGTTGATTGATATAAATGATCTTTTTACTGTGAACTATTCTGAGGGATTATCTTTAGTTCTAGCAGAGTGCTGATACCATGTCGGGTGATATTGCCGCACCACTTCCCACTCGGTGTTCAAGCTATGACAGCCATTAAATTGCGGCGGAATTATTTTTTCTGGATTTGTTTGTGGGTCATACTCCAAACTACTTGCGGGGATTTCATTGACAAACCCTTGAAATGCAACCGTCGGTAAAACATTCGTAAGCTCTGAGACGTGGGTGCACCCTTGAAGGCCACCTAAGCGCTCTTTAACTGCGGCTCTAAAGCCACGCTGGAGATTTAAACCAACTAGCTGTTGATAACTCGGCTCTATTTGCTCGCAATATCCTGGGTAAGGCACGCCTAAAAACTGCACCTGACAAGCAAGAATATCCATTTCCTCATTAATTGTGACGGATAAACGCATCTTGTGTATGGGCTCTCCTTGGCGACGAAGCATTACTGCAAGTTGAAAATCTGCCCCCTTCAAATCCGTCATTTCTGCCTCCAAATCCCATAGGCCATCATCTCGCTTGTATGATTTTGCATCAATCTGGCGATGGTGGACTAACCTTCGATTGGGTTTATTGGGAGTATTCGGGTCAAACATCCCTATAGTCTAGCATTTTAGGATGATGAACTTCTGCTTTTACCTTTGATGATGCGCATAATTAACTCATGACCAAAACCCCGTTGAGCCAAGAAACGCATTTGCCTAGCTTGTTCTTTTGGATCACTCGATATTTCACCAAATTTGTGCTCCCAAACAACATACGCTCTGCTCTCTTCAGAGTCTTGAAGCTGCTTTAGCTCTTGTACTATTGTCTCACTAGCAATTTGATGTTGTCCAAGCTCCTGCGCAATTCGCCTAGCACCATAGCGTGCAGCCTTACGTAATACTAGGTTTTCAGTAAACCGCTCATTCGAAAGCAAGTCCTTCTTCAGTAAGCGTTCAATCACCCCCTCTAGCTCATCTTCAGACTGAGCAAAAGGTAATAATTTTCTTCTTAATTCAAACCGGCTATGCTCTCGATAGGATAGATATCTTATTGCTCTGGCCAATAAACTAGTCGGAGAGCGCGTTTTTCTTTCACTCTCCGTTTTTAAGTCTTCAAGCTCCTGGTGGCTCGATTTCATCGTCCTGCGCTCCCGAGACAATTGAGTTTGAACCTTTTACACCTAACTTCGCACGGATTAAACCTTCAATTTCCTTGGATAGTTCAGGATTAGCCTTTAAAAAGTCACGGGCGTTATCTTTGCCCTGGCCAATTTTTTCTCCGTTATAGCTGTACCAGGCACCGGATTTGTCAACAATGTCGGCTTCCACTCCCATATCGATGATTTCACCTTCACGTGAAATACCAGCACCATACATGATGTCAAAGATGGCTTCTCGAAAAGGAGGCGATACCTTGTTTTTGACTACTTTAACTCTGGTTTCGTTACCCACATTTTCATCACCCTTCTTAATACTTCCAATCCGACGAATATCTAATCGCATCGTGGCATAAAACTTGAGTGCATTACCCCCTGTAGTTGTCTCTGGAGAACCAAACATGACGCCAATCTTCATCCGTATTTGATTAATGAAAATAATCATGGAGTTAGTTCGTTTAATGCTACCCGTTAACTTTCTTAACGCTTGACTCATTAAACGCGCTTGCAAACCAGGCAGAGAATCACCCATATCCCCCTCAATTTCCGCTTTTGGTACTAACGCTGCAACAGAATCGATCACGATCAAATCAATCGATCCTGAACGTACTAAAGCATCTGCAATTTCTAAAGCCTGCTCACCCGTATCTGGTTGTGAGATTAATAAATTATTCACATCTACCCCAAGCTTGGCTGCATACTGAACATCAAGCGCATGCTCTGCATCAATAAACGCGCAAGTTCCACCAATTTTTTGCATTTCTGCAACAGCGTGTAAAGTTAAAGTCGTTTTTCCGGAGGACTCAGGACCATAAATCTCAATGACCCGTCCCCTTGCCAAACCACCAACCCCAAGGGCGATGTCCAAACCAAGGGATCCGGTAGATACCACCTGGATATCTTGGGCAATTTCAGCATCGCCGAGTCGCATGATTGAGCCCTTACCAAACTGTTTTTCAATTTGCGCTAGGGCAGCAGTTAAGGCCTTTTGCTTATCTCCACTTAATCCAGAGAACTCTGAATTTGCCGAGTTATGGGTACTAGGGTTTTGATTTACCTTGGATTTTTTATCTTCCATTTTCTTTCCAATCATGTGCTCTTTTTCCAATTAAGTTAAACAAATATAGCCTATTTTTAGTACTGTATAGAATAACAGTACTAATTACAATCCTATTTTTACAAATTTCTACAAAATTCACCTTTTTACCTATTTATTGCAATACTAGGTATGAGCACTATAGCCCAGTACTTACCCATTTTTATTTGCGTGTTTTGTAAGAACTGTCTGATTTTAATGGGGATTCATCCTTGAAATTTGGATATTTAATGATTTTTGATGATTTAATACCAATGTCAGCAAAGAGGTGTTACTTCTACCAATTGAAATGTCATCAAATTTTGCTCTAATTTGACCAACCCTTTACGCCATATTGGGCACAAATGCTCCAATTTAAAGTCAAGACTAAAATATCATCTCCCTTAATTTTTCGCCAAAGAAACTGTGCTGCGCCAATTGATCAATCACCAAATACGCTCAGTTGTCGGAGATGGTAATGCACCTACTGAGTTCTTATTGCCTTCTGGCGATCCTGGACTTTTTGGACCCAATTCGATCGCCTGGAAAATTCACGGAGACTTCGTCTCCATGATGATCGGTGGGATTAGCTCTCTCATTCTGCAAGCCCTTCACCCTCTAGCATTAGCTGGCGTTTGGGATTACTCTTCATTTCGCGAGGACCTTAAAGGTCGCTTGGGGCGTACTGCACGTTTTATTGCAGTAACTACCTTTGGGAATACTCCCATGGCAAATCAAGCGATGGTAAAGGTCCGAAAAATTCATGAGGCAATTCGAGGAACCCACCCTGACGGGCGTACCTATTGGGCCAATGATCCACACTTGCTATATTGGGTGCACTTAACTGAAACGTCTAGCTTTCTGAATGCGCACCGCCTCTACCTCAATCGTGAAATTTCCCATATTGCAGCCGATCAATATTATCAAGAAATGTCGGTTATTGCGAATGGCCTAGGATGTATGATTACCAATGAGTTAGGACAAGATGTCCTGGCCAAGTCTTGCTCACAAGCGCAAAAGGATCTAAGCAGTTATTTCTGTGAACTAGAGTATTCTGATCGCGCCCAATTTGTCATCCAATTATTAGAAAACTATCCTCTTCAAGAAACAAATTCCCAGCTCAGTCGTTTAATTATTCAGGCAGGTTTTTATAACCTTCCAGACTGGGCCTATCCGATCATTCAGCGCCCCATACCCAGTCAAATTGAGCGAATATTTCTTAACCAATCAATCTATCTACTCGCAAAACCGATTCGTTGGGCACTCAACAACGGGGTGGCTGCTCATGCTCGGCGGCGGATGGGCTTATCCTAGGGCGTCAACTCGATAAGTATTTCGTGTCTACGCCAAGGTGGCAAGGTCCAAGGTGGATTATATCTAGCCAACTCAACTGGGCCATTGGGCTGATGCCCTTTTTTCATGATCCAATCTTGCAGTTGTTGAATATTATTTTGTATTTTCTCTTCTCCCAATAAGCCTGAAAACGTCATGGCAGCATATTTTTTTTCTGGAATCTCTCGAATTTTTACTAAACTATTTTTTGGTCTTGGCAAAGTATTAACGTTGTATTTACTCGGCATAACAAATGTAATACGCCACTGATTTGATTCATGCACACCCTCAATCAATACCGGAGCAGTCATCGCAATCTTTTGTGGCTCTTTTGGAGAGTCAACCGTCACAGGTACTGTCATGGCAATTTTCTCTGAGTCAGCACTACTTACTGCTTGATTTTCGCCAAAAATAAACGCCGCAATCAAACGAAAACCTTTATTAGATGCCTCGTCTCGCGAGCCCTCTACGACTACCTCAGCAATTAACTTGGGCTCATATTGGCGAACCTCATATGCCCCTTCTTTGTCAATTACACGATATTTAGGTTCTTCAATGGCCATCACATAGTTCATCGATATGAATAAAAAAATACCCAGTACAAATTTATTGATTACTTTCATCATATTACGTCGCCTCTAATAAATAGGTTATCGCTCTTAAATCCCTTATGATTTAAACATTGCAAAGATTACTAGAAAGATAACTGATGCTAATACCATTTCCAATGCTCATTTCCGCTCAAGAATTACTCAATACTCTGAATACTAATAATCATTTACTAAAAATTTTTGATTGTCGCTTTGACCTCAATCAACCCCATGCAGGTGAGCAAGCATTTTCGCAAGGCCATATTCCAAATGCTCATTATATTCATTTAGAAAAAGATTTGGCTGGACCCAAAAATCGACTCCTTGGCCGTCACCCTCTCCCAACACCCCCAGCTTGGCAAGCCACCTGTGAGAGTCTTTTAATCCAAAATGATACGCGCATCATTATTTATGACGACTTAGATAATTCCTTTTCGAGCCGCCTCTGGTGGATGTTACATGCGACAGGATATGACCGTGTCCAACTCCTAGATGGCGGCATGGCTGCCTGGTTAAAAATTCAAGGCCCGTTAGAATCAGGTCCATCACCCGTTCGCCGAGCTACTCAGGGCGAAGCTTTGCTAGGAACTCCTTTTAATGAACTCGTTCAAATTACACAAATTAAAGAAAATCTTTACTCCTCCAAGTGCACCATTCTTGATGCGCGCGCCAAGGAAAGATATCAAGGAGATATTGAGCCACTTGATCCAGTTGCAGGTCATATTCCTGGTGCGCTTAATCGTCCCTATAAACTTAATCTTACGCATACAGGTCACTTTAAAACTCAAGAAGTCTTACGAGATGAATTTCTAGCACTTGGAATCTCTCCTCATGAGTTAATCCATCAATGTGGCTCAGGAGTTACCGCGTGCCATAATTTATTTGCGATGGAATATGCCGGATTAAAAGGATCACAGTTATATGCAGGAAGTTGGAGTGAGTGGTGTCAGTATCCTGATAATCCGGTAGCGCTCGGACCCAAATAATTTAAACCAAAGTTAACCCAGTCCCCAAGATACAGCTAGGCAATATGCCAAGAATGAAGTCAGATATGCCAAGCCAAATAAATAAAACAACTGAACAAGTGGGATCATTAATCCTTCTGTTTCTCTTCGAACTACCGCCAAGGTAGACAAGCATTGTGGGGCAAATATAAACCACATTAATAAAGATCAGGCTCTATGTCTAATTGACCACGTTGATTCAAGAAATCTCGATTTTGCTGGGCAATAGACAATTCTCTTCGACCAGGAATCACTTGAATTTGATCCCCCGCCCGTAAACTTCCACCCTCTAAAACCTTTAAATACCAACCTGATTTGGCAGATTGCAGCATCGCTTTAGCTGCTCCAGAATATTGCATTTTTAAATTCAATTTAAAACATGGCTCTCTAAATTGCGTTACTTGGCAAAGCACCTCACCGATTCTCCATTGATCGGCAACGAAAACTATTTCCTCTGTTAAACCCTGTGTAGTCAAGTTTTCACCAACCAAACCAAATTGCAATGGGAAAAGAGTGCCATGTTGAACTTCTCTTTGAAGTATCTCCGCCCACAATGAATAATTTTCCTCAGGGTAAGCATAAATGGCTTTATCAACTCCACCATGAACGCGCCGATCAGCTTGCTCATCCTCTTTAAAGCCATACAGATCTATTTCTTGAGCAGCAGGGTTTTCCAAGGTACTTACAGCCAATTTATGAATCGCTGAGGAGACTAAAGCGCCCTGATTCCCTTTTGGGATGAATTTTCTAACCTTTGCTACTGAAATAGCCACAATTTTTGATTGCATGAAATACCTTTGCTAACACTTTTGAAATGCCTAAAAACACGGAATCCTGTATCGTCATTTGCTAACTTTACAATTACCACTATCATAGTCAAGTTCTTAAAATGCTATTGCTTTTGCTGTTTCACGATTAAAGCCAACTCTCAATTTACCAATTTATGATTTTTCTTAAACAAGTTATTCTTCGTCGTGGCTCTAAAATCTTACTTGATGGAGCATCCATCACGATTAACCCTGGGGAAAAAGTTGGGCTTGTTGGCCGAAATGGTGCTGGTAAATCTAGCCTCTTTGCACTATTAAACCGCAGCCTTCATGAAGATGGTGGCGAGTTTTCTATCCCAACACAATGGCGGATGTCTGAGGTTGCTCAAAATATGCCAGAGACCGAAGAATCAGCCACTACCTATGTAATCGCTGGAGATACCGCCTTATTGGCGGCACAAGAAGAAGTCGATGCAGCCCAAATGACTGATGATGGCGATCGAATAGCAAACGCTTACATGCATTTATCTGACTGTGGTGCATATGACGCCACATCTCGAGCACAAGCACTGATCCTTGGCCTAGGCTTTAAAATTAGCGAACTAGAGCAACCCGTTAATAGCTTCTCGGGCGGTTGGCGTATGCGTTTACAACTGGCGAGAGCACTTATGTGCCCATCAGAATTACTTTTATTAGATGAGCCAACGAACCACTTAGACTTAGATGCCCTAGTTTGGCTTGAAGCCTGGCTGAAAAAATACGAAGGTACGCTCATCGTGATTAGCCATGACCGAGAATTTTTAGATGCCATTACGAATGTAACCATGCATATTGAGAACTCTAAATTAACTCGCTATAGCGGCAACTACACATCCTTTGAAGACTTGCGATCAGAACAAATGGCCTTACAACAAAGCGCCTTTAGCAAGCAACAAGATAAAATTGCCCATCTCCAAAAATTTATCGCTCGATTTAAAGCGAAAGCCAGCAAAGCTAAACAAGCACAAAGTCGCGTAAAAGCCCTCGACCGGATGGAAAAAGTTGCTCCGCTGTTAGCAGAAGCTGACTTTACTTTTGAATTTAAAGAGCCGGCCAATCTCCCAAACCCCATGCTCTCCTTGCAAAATGTCTGCTTTGGATATCCCGCTCTTTCAGAATCGGTCGACCAAGCACCTATTTATATTGTTAAAAATGTAAATAGATCGGTTTTAGCAGGGCAACGTCTTGGAATTTTAGGCGCAAATGGTCAGGGTAAGTCCACCTTTGTAAAGACTATTGCGCGCGTTTTAAAACCTCTTGAAGGAGAATTGACTGAAGGGCGCGGGCTGAGCATCGGCTACTTTGCTCAACAAGAACTCGATGTCTTAAATCCATCAGACAACCCTTTAGAGCATATGATTGGGCTTGTCAAAAAACTTACTAGCGAAAATCGTTTAAGTGGTCAAGCGACTAGAGAGCAGGATCTGAGAGGCTTTTTGGGTATGTTTAACTTTGGTGGCGATATGATTTTCCAGCGTGTTGGCAGTATGAGTGGCGGAGAAAAAGCTCGCCTAGTGTTGTGCATGATTGTCTGGCAAAGACCTAATCTACTGTTATTAGATGAGCCAACGAACCACCTCGATTTAGCCACCCGTGAGGCTTTAGCCATGGCTTTAAATGAATTCGAAGGTACTGTGATGCTAGTTAGTCACGACCGAGCACTTCTCAGGTCCGTTTGCGATGAATTCTGGATGGTCTCTAAAGGCGGTATCAAACCATTTGATGGAGATCTTGAGGACTACCAGCGCTATTTGTTAGAGGAGGCAAAATTGGCTAGAGAAAATGCCAAGCAACTTTCCTTAACCGGAATAATTCAAAATGAGATTTCAAACAAATCCTTGGCAAAGCCTGCGCAAGCAACTCCTAGTGATCAGAAGAAACTTGTGCGTCAATTAGAACAGTTAGAAGAAAAAATGGCCAAGCTCAAACAAAAAGAACATCAATTACAAGAACTGCTTGTATTACAAACGCATTTAGACGAAATTACCCAAACTAGTACCCTCATAGGCAATGCCACTAGCGAGCTAGCAAAGATTGAGGAGCAATGGTTAACGCTGAGTGAGCAATTAGAGCAACAAGTCTGATAAACCCTAATCTATTTCTAAAATGACGTGCCCGATCTTGTTGCCTGACTCGATCAATTCATGAGCCTGAACAACGTCCTTTAAAGGAAACTTTGCTGCTATGGCAAATTGACATTTTCTAGTATTTAACCAAGTATCAATATCACTTAAAATTTGAGCTCTTTCAGATGGCGTAATGGCATAAATCAAAGTAAATCTTAAGATAATATTTTTCGCCATCATCATTGGTACCGGTAGAGGCAATGCTGGTTGATCAACAACTGCATACATCACATTCACACCACCAGGCTTTAATATTTGAGCATTTGTAGTTAAGTTAGCACCAAAATCTACTTCAAGCACACGGTCCACCCCAACTTGCTCAGTCCAACTTAAAACGCGTTCCACGACATTTTCTGTACGGTAATTAATGATGCAATCAGCGCCTGCGGCTTTCGCATGCTGCGCTTTTATATCGGAACTGACCGTCGTAACAACGGTTGCACCACCCCATTTAGCAAGCTGAATTGCATAATGCGCTACCACCCCAGCACCGCCACTAATCATGACAGTTTTTCCGTCAATAGGCCCATCAGAGAACAAACAACGATGCGCCGTCATGACAGGAATACCCAAACAAGCACCCTGAGCGTAGGATAAGTGATCTGGCAAAGAAGATGCCATCCAAGACTCAATCACCGTGTACTCAGAGGACGTTCCCTGCGGCCGCATAAAGGCGGCATTAAACACCCAAACTCTCTGGCCTAATTTAAAACGGTCTACTCCAGACCCAATTGCATCAACAATTCCGGCACCATCACTGCTTGGTATTTGCCAATTACCAGTCAAAGGACGGGACGTTCCAGAGCGCATCTTGATATCGGACGGATTGACTCCGGCACAAAATAACTTGACCCGAATTTGTCCCTCGTGAGGCTCTGGTTTTTCTACTTCTCGAACCTCAATAACATCTTTGGCCTTACCAAATTGATGATAGATAGCTGCTTGCATGATTTCCTTTGATTGACTCTTTGTTGGACACGATGAAATTTTAAACAATTTTTATCGATATTCGCCCTCATTTATAACATTACGCACTTGATTGAATCAAGGATCATCTGAAGTTAATAAAAAACCCGCTGGTAGCGGGCTTTTTATTAATCGAACAATCAAAAATCAGGTTGCTATCGTATTAACCGTATCACCACGAAGTATTGGGTAACGCACATGATCGACTAACTCTTGAATATCTTTTCTAGGTGCTGGAGTAACCAGACTTACTAAGATAATCACTGCAAAACCAAGTGGTACACCAAATACTCCAGCAGAAATCGGCAAAATTCCATACCAAAGCTCAATCGGAGAAGTTACTCCAAATACCCCACGCAACCAAACTTGGGTAGTCGCCATATAGTAAAAAGTAACGCCTAAACCAGCAATCATGCCCAGACAAGCCCCAGCCTTATTCGCCCGTTTCCAGAAAATACCTAGAACTAGGGCGGGGAAGAATGCCGCTGCCGCAAAGGAAAACGCAGCCGAGACTAAGAACAAAATATCTGCTGGTTTTTGAGCAGCTACGTAAGCAGCTGCTAATGCCACTACCAACAATAATACTTTTGAAATCAATACCCGCTTAGCTGCTGGTGCATTTGGGTTGATCATCTTGTAGTACAAATCGTGTGATAGCGCGTTGGCAATTGTCAACAGTAGTCCATCAGCTGTTGACAAAGCAGCTGCTAAACCGCCAGCCGCAACCATGCCTGAAATAACATATGGTAAGCCACCGATCTCTGGTGTTGCTAACACAATAATATCGCCACCAATCGTCATTTCTGCTAACTGGAAAATACCGTCCTTGTTAATATCAGAGACCGAGAGTAATGCCGGATCTACCTTAGCCCATTGACCAATCCAAGCTGGCAACTGATCAAAAGGGGTACCTACAAGAGTACTAAATATTTCGTATTTGACGAGAACCGCTAAGGCTGGTGCCGTGAAATATAACAAAAATATGAAGAACAAAGACCAGGTCACCGACTCACGCGCTTGCTTAACAGAGGGCGTGGTGTAATACCGCATTAAAATATGAGGCAATGCCGCAGTACCCACCATCAAACAGAAAATTAAGGCTAAGAAATTTAAGCGTGATGTCTCAAAGGCTTTCTTGGCCTTTTCGTCTCCTGCAGGATCTCCAGCAAACTGTGCCGCATGCCTTGGCATACCAGCTAGAGGTTTATCTCTAGCCTCTGCCGCAGCCTTGGCTTTAGTCCAGGCTGCTTTAGCCGCATCTGCATTCGCCGGAACCGCTGCTAAAACTTTTTCTGCAGCAGCAATTTCTGGTGCAGGGGCATTACTCGCCTTTAAATCAGCAACTGATTTTTCTGCCACAGCTTTATCATTTGCTAATGCAGCTGGAACATCTTTGAGTTTTTCACCCAAAACAACAGCGCGCTCTTTGAAAATTCCTCTCACCTCTAATTCCTTTGGATCTTTAATTAGCTCGACCTCTTTAGCTGATACTTTTTCTAATTGGTAACCATAAATTAATTGGGGAACTGGAAAATTAGTTTGCTTGACTGACAACCAAATAACTGGAACCAAATAAGCAATGATCAAGATGATGTACTGGGCGACTTGAGTCCAAGTCACTGCCCGCATACCACCTAAAAAAGAACAAACCAAAATACCACCAAGTCCTAAGAAAATTCCTAGTTCAAAAGGTACTCCAGCTAGTCGCGTAGTAATTAAGCCAACGCCATAAATTTGAGCAACGACATACGTAAATGAACAAAGAATGGCAGCAATAATTCCAAGTAAACGTGGTAAGTTACCGTCGTACCGCTCTCCAAGGAAGTCTGGAATGGTAAATTGACCAAACTTTCTAAGATATGGCGCCAAGAATAATGCAACTAGACAATAACCTCCAGTCCAACCCATGATAAATGCCAAGCCACTATAACCAGTAAGGTATAAGGTACCCGCCATACCAATAAAAGAAGCCGCCGACATCCAGTCTGCACCAGTCGCCATACCGTTGTAAAGAGCCGGCACTCTTCGACCCGCCACATAATATTCGGCAGCATCATTGGTACGACTCATTACTCCAATACCAGCATATAAAAGGACCGTAGCCCCTAAAAAGCAATAGCCAATCATGGCTCTGCCCATACCCATTTGCTCAAGTACAGCCAAAACAATCACAAAAAGTATGAAGCCTCCCGTGTACCACGTGTAAACTTTGTTTAATTGGCTTTTAAAGGCGGCATTCGTGCCCCCAGAAAATAGTCCGCCAGTTCCTTCAGGTGTCATTCCAGCCATGATTATTCCTCCTCCACTTCGGCACAATCGTACTCTTTATCCAGATTATTCATGTAATGAGCATAGTATGCGATTAATAAAACATAAACTACTAAAGAGCCTTGTGCGCCCATCCAAAAACTAAATGGCCAACCAAAAAAGGTAAAGGACAAATCTCGAGCCATAAAACTAACAACATAGGTAACAACAAACCAGATAAATAACAGTAGCCCTGTTATCCGCATGTTTTTTTGCCAATACTGCTTGTGCGAATCTGTTAATTGCATAACAGTTACTCCTTAAGTTAAAAAAACTATTGAATAATCCAAATACTAATTTGTTACTAATCCTGTTTCACGCTCTAATTGTTTTGCAAATTTCGGCTCAAAATCCTTTAAATGTCGAATAATTTTTAATGCCTCATCGGGCTTTTCTCGCTCGACATAAACTCTAGCTAATTGATACCATGCATAAGGACTCATTGGCTGTAATTTAGTATTTTGCTTAAGGGCCTTAATCGCCTCATCAAATCTTTTTTGCTGGATTAAGGCCAAGCCAAGGCCGTACCATGCTTGATCAAAATGCTCATCCATTTTGAGAGCCGCTAAAAAACTTACCTCCGCTTCTTGAACCATACCCTGCTCTTCTTGTAAAAACCCTAAGTTGTACCAAATCTGTGCAGGTACATTCGAATTTTTAACAATCGACTGGTAATCATCAATTGCTCCCTTTTTATCACCGGACTCCATCTTTAAAAAAGCTAAGCTCGACAAGGCATACATATCACCTGGAAAATCAATCAGCATTTGATGAAATTGTGCTGTCGCCATTTGACGCAAACCAAGGGCAATTAAACTAGTGGCCTTGAATTTATAAAAACCCCAAGAAATTTTTTGACCTATTTGCATGTCTGGATACCCACAGAAATACAATGCTCAATTTTTGCAAGCGTAACTGCAATATACAAGGAAGAAACTACGCAAAAAGCCACAAAAGGAATTTGGTGGTCAATAATTTGTTTTGGTGCAATGAGTCTAGCAAGCTTGACCCATGGTTTATTAAGAACCTGAAATAGCTGATAGAACATATTACCCTGCCTACCCTGACCAGTTAGAACATACAACAGTCCTTGCCCAAAAAGCGCCATACCACCTATATATAGAGTCAACTGCAGAATATTTAAAAGCTCAATCAAGATACTCAGCACCTTTAAAAAAATCAACTTTGTCTAGAAAGAATAAATCTCCCTAATAGGGTCTAAGTATCAATTGAATTGATGATGACGAGAATTAGTAATTTCCCTAAGATTAACGGGAATAATTTAATCATCTGATTAAATTATGGTGTTTTATGTAAGTATCCAAGGCACATTCATTGCGCATCACTTTAGAATAACCCCTCAATACTCCCACTCCCTTAAGAAGAGTTTACCGGAGTAATCAATTCAACTTGCAAGCTTTGACTCATCTTACTCCGGGTGCTTCGTGCCATGTAATCCACTGGCAGCGTCTTTGCAGGTAAAAAAAACACAATCCGAGTCAGGTAAGGCGCCAGCTTTATGTAATTTTTCCGCAGGAATATAAATAACAGCCCCTGGTCCTAAGATTTGTACTTGATCCTCGATGTGAAACTCTAACCGGCCCTCTAAAATATAAATCCACTGTTCGTTTGGGTGACTATGTAAATCTGCAAACTTTCCAGCAGGCGCTCTCATCACTGCAACCATCATTCGGTCACCCTCCACACATCCCCCAAAGACTGGAGAATAATCAGGCCCACCCATAATTTGATTTACTTGCTTCAAATCAAAGAAAAACTCTCCCTTACCAGCCCTCTTAGCACCTGGAGTTCTTGCTTGAGGCTCTATAGTTGGCTCTATATTAGTTTGATTATTCATCATCGGTCTCCTTTTTATTCCTACATAAAATTAGCTATTTAAAACAATCTTAATCGCCGAATAATTCTCGAAGTTGTTGACTAGACCCTTTACTTTTATTGCGATCTAGGGGGGTGCACTTACTATATTCTTCGGAAATATTATCCTCCCAGAACGACCTAGGGCTTGGATCTGTTGATAACTTCTGAAAGATCCATTCGGGAACATTTTTGTAAGCCAACACTGTTTTATTTTCAAAAACTACATCTAGTTGCTGACTAACGGGATCATAGTCAGCTTGACGAATACTGCCACTCAAGAATTTTTTTTGGTTCATCTGTGAATTACTTTCTTTGAATCACTCCTTAAAAATTTATTCGTTCAATGACTGATTGATCACGTTTTATAAGATGGATCCGCTCGGTCAAGCATCCGCAAAAGTGCACGCCATTCTCCTTTTTTTTCTTGATAACCAGGCCTCGCAAAACTATTGGCAACTTTTTGAGCAACTTCTTCTGTAGGAATAATCAATTTACCCCCTCCCGATAAAGCTGCAATTTGGATCTGACAGGCACGCTCCAAATAGTACATATAATCAAATGCTTCTCTTACGCTGGTTCCGCATGTCAATAATCCATGATTGTGTAATATTAAAGTCATCTTATGGCCAATATCCAACACTAAACGGGCGCGCTCCTCTAAATCTAAAGCAACTCCCTCGTAATCGTGATATCCAACGTTACCCGTAAGTCTCATCGCATGTTGCGAAATCGGCAAAAGACCATGCTCCTGAGCTGAAACCGCCACTCCTGCTGGAGTATGGGTATGCATGACGCATGCTACGTCATGTCTTGCCCCATGGATAGCACTATGAATAACAAAACCCGCTTCATTAAAACCGAGGCCCGTTGGATCATCAATGACTTGACCATCTAATGTGATTTTGACTAAGTTTGACGCTTTCACTTCATCCCACATTAAGCCAAAAGCGTTTAATAGAAAATGATTATCCTCACCGGGAACCCTTGCAGAAATATGGGTATAAATTAAATCAGTCATACGAAAATGAGCTGCAAATCGGTAACATGCAGCAAGCTGCACTCTCGCTTCCCACTCCTCTTGGCTAACTCTTTTTTGAACGGTTTGATCTTGAAATATCATTTCAATCCTAGAAGTTTTTACTAAAGATATTTCTATCATACCTCTTGTGGAAATATCCCCGTAAGCTAACTCTCAAAAACTGTGTGGTAAGCGTGCGCTAGAACTCATAGCAAAAATCGATTAAACCCAAGGCTGTTTAATGGTAAGAAAAATGGGGGCCCCCACAATAGACAGCAATATTCATATAGTCTATAATTTAAAGTTCGGCGAATTAGCTCAGCTGGTTAGAGCGACGGAATCATAATCCGCAGGTCCGGGGTTCAAATCCCTGATTCGCCACCAAAATCAATGACTTACAGGATTGTAAGTTGACAAAGTGCCTAAGTATAGAGTTACGTTCTTTTCTGCAGATTTAAATAAAAACCCACAAGACAAAAATTGTGGGTTTTCTCATTTGTAGACTTCTTAAAACCTCGATTCTCAGTCATTCGTACTTCGAATCTAAAGATGTCCGAAAACAAACCCATGAAGCGATATCGTCTGAATGAGTTTCGGTTTTAGCAAAGTATCGATGAAGTGATATATTGTTCTAAGTACGAAAAATATTAATTATGCAAGGGTACATCGTAATCTGACCTAATGGAAAAATTTATCTCATGACTGATACTGTAAATATCCGACTTAAACTTGAATCAATCAAAATGGATCAAGGATACTTCCAAGATGGTACTTGGATTAACAAATCTGAAATGAACTATGTTGGAGAAATTACCCAGATTAATGAGGGGCTAGCTGAACATGGTATTGATCTGACTGGCGAACTTGGCAATATGTTCTACTTTTCAATCGACTTTGAAGAAGATCCGATTTACGCAATTCCCAAGGATTGTGAAGCTCAAAGCATCGGTTGGTTAGAGTTGAATCACCGCCCCCATACCTCTGCTAATCATATGCGTGTGAAGTTAAGCAAAAAAGAATTTTCCGATTTTTTAATGCTAAAAAATCATCCCATTCATATCGAACCGAATTTTAATAAAAGAAAAGATAAAAAAATTATTACTGAGAAAAATGAGAAAAAGGTTTTATTCCATATTTCTAGAATTACCTTAACTCCTTCAATCAATAACAACTAAACGGCCTATTCTGGTTGCACTCCTACGGACTTTAATAATTTACCCATAGCCGCAGACTGAACGCGAACTTGCTCAAATACCTTTGCTGGGGAACTGTGTTGTGTAGTCATTCCAAGCCTTGTATATACTTCCAACACATCAGGTAATGTCATCGCTTTACCTAACTCACTATTAATTCTTGTAACCACTAAAGGTAGGGTACCTTTAGGCGCTATCATTGCCCACCATGTCGCATTTTCAAAACCAGGTAAGCCAAGCTCTGTCATTGTGGGTATATCTGGAAGAATTTCCAAACGCTTTGGCGCTGCCACTGCCAATGGCCTTAACTTGCCACCTTTAATTTGCGGAATAGCTGGCACCATATCTGAAAACATCATCTGAATTTGGCCAGCAAGTAAATCATTGACGGCTTGCACATTTCCTTTGTAGGGAATATGGGTAATTTCAACGCTGACTGCGTTCTTATACATCTCTCCAAATATACGTGAAGCAGCGCCCTGCCCACTCGATCCAAAATTAATCTGACCAGGCTTTGCTTTAGCATAGGCGGTCAGCTCAGCAAGACTGTAAATAGGCAGCCCAGGATGCACAACTACGACCAAGCCAGCAGATGCAACCATTGAAATTGGCACAAAATCATTAAAAACATCATAGCCCAATCTTTTGTACATATGCGGATTAATGACGAGAACACTACTACTCGTTAGTAAGAGTGTATAACCATCTCCAGGTAAGTTTGCCGCATATTCATGGCCTAAGTTACCCGTTGCTCCAGGACGATTCTCAACCGTTACTGTTTGCCCTAATCCATCACTGAGTTTTTGCGCTAAAAGACGCGCTAAAACATCGCTTGCACCACCAGCAGGAAATGAAGCTACAAGCTTAATTGGCCTATTCGGCCATGGCGTTTGTGCCATTGATTGGCCAGCAAACAATACAAGTAACAAAAAAGTTAAGGTCCACAATCTATGGTTTTTATTCAATAATTTCATCAACTCTCCATGCTCTAAGTCTATTCGATTAAACTTTAATTATTCTCTTTAAATGTAGATTTTATCCCTAGAGTTTAATAGATCATATTATTCTGTCCTATTACTTATTAAACCTTTACAGCATCACCTCATCATTGGAAACATTTTGAAATACTTTCTTACAATTTTCTTTTTTCTATGCTACTCACCATTTATTCATGCCCAAGACTGGCAAAATAAACCAATGAAGTTAATAGTTCCTTTTCCAGCCGGTGGAGGCACCGATGCTGTTGCCCGTGCTCTAGCAAATAAATTAAGCTCCCAGATCAATCATTCGATTATTGTCGAGAATAAGTCAGGGGCAAATGGCGTAATTGGGGCAGATTTTGTAGCTAGGTCTGCGCCAGATGGATCCACGATATTACTAACAATTGCCTCGCACGCAATCGCACCAGCAGTCACTAAAAAGATTCCCTACAGTACGGATACTGATTTTGTAGCAGTATCCCTCGTCGCTAAATATCCTTACCTCTTTACCGTTCCAGCTAATTCTCCAGCCAATTCCTTTAAAGAATTTATCGAGTTAGCGAAAAAAAATCCGGGTAAGATCAGTTATGCTTCCTCAGGCACTGGTAGTGCGCCGCACCTCGGCATGGAGTTATTAACCGATACCGCAGGCTTGCAAATGATTCACGTTCCATATAAAGGCGCTGCACCTGCAAATAATGATCTGGTCAGTGGGCAAGTTCAGTCCATGTTAAATAATCTCCTAGCTGGAGCGGGGCTGGTGCGTGCAAAGAAATTGAAAATTTTAGCGATTACCAGTGGTGCTCGCTCGCCTGCCCTACCAGATATTCCCACCATTAAGGAGCTGGGCTACCCCAATTACGAAGTCGATGGTTGGTATGGCGTATTCTTGCCAGCTAAAACGCCTAATCAGGTCGTTCAACAGCTATCTATCGAAATTGCTAAAGCTCTTAAAGATCCCGATATTTTAAGTCGGCTCAGTAATGATGGTGCTATCCCTATTGGTAGCACCCCTAAAGAGTTCCATGATTTTTTTATTCTTGAAAAAAACCAATGGGCGCTACTTACAAAAAAGATAAAACTTGAGTTGGATTGACTCTTTATGCCCACTCTTGCCGTTAATTCTACGCATCATATTTTCTACCAAGAAGATGACTTCACAGATCCTTGGGAAAACAAACCTACCATCGTCTTACAACATGGCAATGGCCGTAATAGCGGATTCTGGTATCGCTGGATTCCTTTTCTATCAAGTCACTATCGCGTAATTCGTCCAGATATGAGGGGGGTTGGGCAATCGAGTAAGTTCCCGATTTCTCAAATTACTATTGAGGCATGCCTTGAAGATCTTGTAAAAATTATCACTACGACTTGTTCTGGCCCAGTCTATTTTTGTGGTGAATCTATGGGAGGAATTTTAGGTATTATTCTCGCAGCCGAATATCCTAAATTAATTCAATCACTGACCCTCATTGCAACCCCTGTATATATCAATGACTCGATGAAAGAAAAGTACGCGCTTGGATACTCTAGTCGCTTGGAGGCTATGAAATCAATGGGGATCAAAGAGTGGGTTCGTCAAACTAGTATCATGACTCGATTTCCACCTGAGACCGATCCACAATTAATTAATTGGTATGTTGATGAGTTTGCTAAGGGAAACCCAGAAACTTTAATTCGATACTCAGAACTGGTAAGTAATGCTCATGCACTCCAGTTTTTATCAAAAATATCTTGTCCAACCCTAGCTATCTTTCCACATCATGGGCAAATAACGGATGCTGATCAAGAAAGGCTTTTACAAGAGCATATTCCCAATATTCGTCTGTCTCATATCCCATCCGAATATCACATGATTCACCTAACTCATGTGGCAGAATGTGCCGAACTGGCTTTAGAACATTTCAATGCAACATAATCTAAAACTTTTTGAATCTGATTATTGCATCTTAAATTTTTTGAATAGTACAGCTTGCACCGGAAGGTCCTTTAAAGAAAGCGCCCTAGCGCCAATCAAGGCCTCATTAGAGAGCTCTACTTTAGCCACCCTCGGAAATAGGCCCATCGCCTTTAACCGGCCAATCGTTTGTGGATTTAATTCATCCGTTTGTTGATATTGTAAATAAGTCATTGTTAGTTCTGGATCAAATAAAGAGCTAAGTCCAATCGCTATCTCTTTAGCAAGCATCGCTTTTTCGTCCTGCTTAAATAATAGCTCTTTCTCACGCAGAGCGCCAATCGAAATAACCATTGCTTTCACGTCCGCCTTCATCTTCTCGGCATAACCCTCTACTGAACTATTCGCCGTTTGAAGGATGAGCTCAACCTCCAGAAAGTGCTCTCCCCCCTTTTTACCAGGTGAAGCTGGTAAATTGATAAAAATAGGATCAATTAGCTCAACATAAATGGCTTTTTTCTCTTCTTTTGCAGCAGGAAGAGCCTTACTTGCATCCTTCTGATCGTGTTTTTCGGAAGAGTTCGCATCGATTGCTTTGTCTGAGCCATCTTTGGCGACTTCCTGCGGAGCTTTAGAGCACCCGAAAGCAAGAATGCTTGCCAAACTCATTAAAAAGATGAATTGAATATTTTTCATTAAATCGTCCGAATCTTCACTAAGATTGCTATCTACTTAAGAAGTACAATATCTATCATACCCTGTCTCGTCAATAACTTGTGAATTCCCAATAAGAATTCTTTACAAAATATGTGCAACCTTTTTATACAAATTGATTAGGTTATTTGCTTGACCATCATTCTCTATAGCCTTTTCAGATGATTGGTATTTTTCTATAGCTCATCCTCTATGACATTCTTTAATATACTTCAAAAAACTTGGCATAATTTTTTGGAGCGCCAGCTATTTGATCTGATCCACGGCACGACGACTTATGAAGTCGTCGATAAGGCTGATTTTTTACCAATTGTCGATTTAAAACATGGCAAAGCATACTATGCCTCGTGGACTAATGAAGTCAAAAACTCGCATCAGGTTCTGATTCATCTGTTAAAAAATCATTTTTCTGATTATGTTTTTATTGACCTAGGTTGCGGTAAAGGAAAAGCCTGCCTCGTTTGGGAAATACAGAACCGGCGACTAGCCCAAAATCAATTCATTTATGGCCTTGATTACTATGAGCCTTTTATCAAGATTGCTCAAAAGAACTATGTGCAAGTTTTTAAACAATCCGGAAATTTTTATCACGTTGATGCGCAGCACTTTGATTATCAGCAGTTTAATAAACCATTGATTATCTATTTATTTAACCCCTTTGATGCATATTTGCTAGATGCGGTATTGAGCAAAATTGGTAGTACGCCATGTATTTGTATCTACAACATCCCGATGCACCAGGAGGTATTTGACAAGCATGAATTTCAAAGAATTTATTCGAAAGATGGTCCTAATCAAAATCAAAAAACGATTATTTACAGTAATCATGCACCGTAATTGATTACGCAATTTATCTCTCAGGCATTCCAGAAAAAAAGATAACGGCAATGACTGCCCCAATAATCAAGAGCATCAGAATGAGACCAGATTTATCAGTACTGTGCTTATCTTTCTCAACCGTTTCTTCTAAATGCGCCCATTTATGTAATTGGTTTTTTATTTTTCGAAGACTTGATTGCACTACTACTTGAAATAACATAGGAAGATTCCTTTAACTTAAGGCTTGGCTTTTCGGATTACCCAATTAAAGCCATCGAAAACAACTATATTACTTTAAAAAATATACGGCTAATGATAGATCAACTATTCATCGAATATTCGATTCATTTCCAAAAGTCCCTTGATGCCAAATAGATTACTAAAAATTGTTCATTTTACTTACGTATTTAAAAGTACATCTGAACTAGCTACTGGCTTTCTCATGTATTGGCCAACCAAAATAATCAACCCAAGTAAATTCTTGCAAAAAAGAATCTAATTTCTGGTATTGCAAACTACTATCGCCCCGATAAATGAACTCGACCAGGGACTGCTCAGAGTCCCCATAAACTCTACGAATGTGAGCTAACTGACCTTGTTCATTTTGAAACACATCGTGCGTTTTAACCATTTTTCCATCGCTTTCAGACTTCACCCAGATATATTTGAAGTATTTCTTGAAGCCACAATTGATTAATATTTTTACAAGAATAGTCTATTTATTCGTGTTTTTCAAGAAAAAATCTTGGTTAATTGATTTCTAATACGCCTCCTCTTGAATTTTTACAGCGGTGATTTTTTTACTTCAGTCAGAACATGCGGAGAGTATCTTTCCATCGTTTCACCAAACCAGAGTAATTCGTTATGTACTGTCGCACCTTTTTAGAGCATGAATTCATAAATAATTGAATTTTTTATTAATAATTAACTACTTATAAGAGAAATATCGTTTATATTGTTCATAAATTATTCATATATTTAATATTTAGCATATTTAGGGATTTTTTATGAAATCTAGTTCCAAACTGGGTCCAACACGCTCGGATCTCTTTTTCTTAGGTTTTTTAATCGTGAACCTGTGTGTTGTGGCCTATCTTGGTAAAGACCTTTACCAAGTGGCTATCAACTTAGAAAAGGCTAAAGCGCAAGGTGAAGTCTACTTGGCTTGGGCAGATGAGTTCAACAAGAACATTGATGCAACCCCGGGCCCCACTCCCAAAAGTTGCTTTCCGAAAGAAAAAGCGGAAAAAGAAAATACATGGGGTGACTGTATTGCGGATTTATTTGGAACTGAAGGTACATTCAAAGATTTCGTGAACCATATTAATCATGCCCACCCTGTTTTTTCTAAAGCATGTAGTAAATCTGATCAGGAGTCGAGTGGCACTCTCATTTTTGACAAAATTACCCCCGGACCTACGGGTGCTCCAACTTATGCTCCACTTGAACATTCGGAAATTTTAGAAAAAGACCTTAACTATCGAGTAAGCATTTGCGATAGGGGGTTTTATTTGATCAAAATTGGTGAGGTAAAGCTATGAGTTCTTCTAATAATGTATTCCAGATCAATCTGATGATTCGTAAAATCGTCTACAACAAGCTTTTCAATCCGAACATTAAAGGCAATTGGCAACCCGGCTTTGAAAAATTCACTACGATTATTATCCTTTTGAATATCTTCGCCCTTTGGGCAGAGAGTATTCCTATTATTTATGAATCCAGAATGGCATTGTTTCATTCTTTCGACGTTTTCTCTTTAATGGTATTTTCGATTGAATATGTCCTGCGCATCTATGTGGCCCCAGAGGACCCGCAGTTTGCCTCTAGTAAAAGTCCAAGATTCGCCTACTTCCGAAGCCCGTTTGCCATCATTGATTTAGTAGCTATTCTGCCGTTCTATTTGTCTGCGTTTGTGCAAATGGACTTAAGAATACTACGGGGATTAAGACTACTGCGTCTATTTAAACTATTTCGTGTGGTTGTTCCAGCATATAAAGAGTTTAAAGAAGCCAATAAACACAATACCTTTCGCCAAAAATTGTATGCTTTAGTTAATCCTACAGAAACTAGTGGTCGTTTGCATGAGATTTTTGATTTTTTTATTATTGTTTGGGTCATTATCTCCGTTGTAGCAGTCATTTTAGAGTCTGTCGCCTCAGTCATCTATTATGTGGGCGTTGAATTTGCCATTATTGATGCCGTTGCAGTAGCCGTCTTTTCTACAGAGTATTTAATTCGAATTTATACCTGCGTTGAGGATCCCAAGTATCAACACTGGCTTAAAGGTCGAGTTTCTGCTGCAAAAGAAACCTCTGCTCTAATCGACCTTCTTGCTATCTTGCCATTCTTCCTAGAAAGCTTCTTACATCATTTATTTGATTTACGTTTTTTAAGAGTCTTCCGCTTGATGCGTTTACTCAAGCTCATGCGCTATTCGGATGCCACGAAATCTCTTTTTATTGTTGTTAAAAGAGAATGGCCAGTGATGAAAGCCTCGGCATTTATTATGCTTCTTTTAGTTATGTTGGCGGCTTGTCTAGGCTATGTTTTTGAGCATGAAGCGCAGCCCGATAAATTTGAAAACATTCCTCAATCAATCTACTGGGCTGTCATTACACTAGCCAGTGTTGGGTATGGTGATATCTCCCCTATCACCCCAATGGGTAGGATTATGACGATTGTTCTAGCCCTTTTGGGAATTGGTATATTTGCTATTCCTGCAGCGATTCTATCTTCAGCACTCAGTGACCAACTACGTATTGAACGTGAAACAATGATGAGCGAACTCTACGCTATGCTCGAAGATGGTGTTATATCTGCTGAAGAAAGGGAGATTATTAATAATGAAGCAAAAAGACTGCATTTATCCGAGGCAGAGGTAGATCGCCTATTAGATAAAGCCAAAGTGCAAATGGGTATCAAACAAGCTGAGGAAGAAAAAAGTGCAGCGCTGTTTAATGCCATTTCTAAAGGGGGTGGGGGTGGCTCGTCAAGTGGAACTGAACTCAATTTAAGTCTTTGTGCTGAGAAACCTGAATTCGCTGCAGAACAGGTCAAAATTGTGATTGGCTATCTACAACAAATCAAGCAGGTTGCTGACGAGGAGAAAATGCGCGCATACCTCGAAGATACAAACCACTCTACGCCCCTTCAACGCGCCATTGCTGGGGAATTATTTAAAACAAAAGGTTGAGAAGTAACTATTTCAATAATTTGAGCTGTTTTATTGGGGCTGTTTTCTTGAAAACGAGATATTCAAAATCTAACTGTAATAGCTATTTTTTTGGACTATTCTGAGGGCCCGTCTCCTGATTGACCTCTCCGGAGGGTGAAGTCTTGATAGGTAAACCCTCTTCTTTGGGTATTTTTTCTGCGCCTACCGAACCTGCTGTTGCTCTCTCTACGAATGTTTGAATTGATTGAAACACTGCATCAAAATCTGACTTAAAAGTTTCACTAAAATTATTCCAAAATTGGAAGGTGGGAGAAACTTGAATACAAATCAAAGCTATCAATAAGATTAGGACTATAGAAGCACTGTAAAGCGCTTTTTTTAATAAACTACGATTTTTTTGGAGTGTTAGGGAATAGTTTTCTTGCTCAATTGGACTCAGCCTCTGCCCTAGTTTGCCGACTTGTAAAGCAAGTTGAACGTCCTCTATGCCTTCTTCTTCAACAGAATCAAATGCGGCAGATTCTGGTACTTTTAAATAAAAGGCTAATTTTTTGGCTATTTGAACTTTTAAAGCATAGGAATAAAAGGCTCCCTCGCCCCCGTCTTCTATTTGAAAAATATGTGTTTTAGAGACGCATAAATCCATCGCAACTTTCTCAATGGCAATCCCCTGAGTAGTTCTCGCATCTTTTAAAATCACACCATTGATTCGAACTTGAGGATTTATCATGGTGTAGTAGCGATAGCGTATCTATGCGCCTAAATACAGCATTACTTCTCAGTGCCACGAACGACGGCTATAAAATCCGTCGGATTTAAAAATTGATTTTTCTTGAAGACTTCATAATGTAAGTGTGGTCCGGTAGATCGTCCTGTTGATCCAACCCGCGCTATTGCTTGGTGTTGCTCTACACGCTGCCCTTTGACCACAAGTAACTCGTTTGCGTGCCCATATCTGGTCATGTACCCATCGCCATGGTCTATCTCTATGGACTTGCCATAAAACCCACTCCAGCCAGAAAATCGAATGACGCCACTGCCAGTTGCATAAATCGTCGTACCCACAGGCGCCACAAAATCCAAACCGGTATGCATCGAATTCGTTTGATTAAATGGATCTAAGCGCATTCCAAAGCCACTCGAAATTTGGGTCACATCTTTAATTGGCAAAGCAATGGGCATATTACTAATCCAATGTAACTCTCTAGCCCAATCTGCAACTGACTTTTTCGCCCGCTCACTGTTTAATTTAGAGAGTTGGATCGTATCGCGCATTAACGATTCAATATTCTGTGGCCGGTCTAAGTCTGGTGGCAAAAACGGCCCTCCGGAAGGACTCTTGATGAGGCCCCCATTCTTATTAACTGGGCTTTCGGGTAATAAAATAGGCGGTACTGTTAACTTGACAAGTTTTTGATTGAGCGTCTCTAAATCTTTGATTTTTTTATGAGTAAATTCTAACTCGCTATATATTTCAACCAATTTTTTACGCAAATCGGCATCTACAATAGTCGCTAAAGTCGTATCTTCATATTCTGCAAAATCCGTGTCTTGACGCAACCAATTAACTTGACTCAAAAAATAACACAGACTACCCAAAAAAATGGTTACAAAAAGCCCAATGATGAGCTTTTTAAGAGTCAAATCAAGTTTATAAATCCGGCCCACGGGGCCGGAAACCCAAATAAGTTGCATAGGATACCTAAGAAGTAGCTTTTTGCTTGGCTTGAGCAATCAAAGATTGGCTAGAGAATTCTGCTAGTTCGGATTCGTTCATTTGGTTGAGCTTGCCAGTGACCCGAGCACCAACTTCAATACCGATCGCAGAATAGGTAATATCGCCCACAATTTCAGCCGTTCCAAGAAGCTCAACCATCTCCTTGGTAAAGATGTTTCCAACGACTTTCCCAGAAATCACAATATGATCAGCGCGAATATCACCATGCACCTCAGCACCTTTGGCTATCGCAATGGCAGCTTGTGAGCCCTCATCTTGAAAAATATTACCATTCACCACGCCATCAATCCGCACACTTTGGGAGATACTTAAGTTACCATCAATCCGCACAGTTGTGCCGATGATTGTTTCAAAGCTATCAATTGTTTTACCCAATTTTTGTTTGGGAGTTGATTTATTAAACATGTTTACCCACCTCTAAATATTGGCGCCTTTGAATCTTTACCCCCAAAAGCACTCTTGGAATACTAGAAAAGAATCTTTGTTTTTTTTACCACAAATCAATACAATAAGAATAATGTTTTGATACAAACGAATTTAGAAAATCTATAATCTAAGAACGCTTATTTTAATGTAACTTCTGTGAAGGAAGTCCTTAAATAATTAGGGTAAATACCAATTTAATGCTTTTTTTATGCAAATTCACCTGGAATGCCCATTTTTGAACTTGTTTCTCCAATTAACTCTTCCAAAAATCGGTTATAAATACGCCTTTAATCTATGATAATTTTTATATAAACACCAAACGTCCATGGAGATCCTATGAGCCAACCAGATTTACATCTCGCCAATATTGAAAATTTGAAAAGAATTTATCAAACTGAATCTAGTATCTTGTGGAGTCGGGCGCAGTCTGTCCAAATTCAGTCGCTAGTTGAAGAAAATCGCTTTTTAAATTTACAAAACTTCTCCGCCGCCTTTTTAGGAAACCGCCAACTCATCAATCAGAATACTGATGATATTTTTCGAGACCGTTACAATTTACTCAAAAACACTCCCACTAAAAACACGAATGAGAAACAATATATTGATGCGCTAGAAGCGCAGTCACGAATTGATATTTTAGAGCATCGATCTAAATTGAATCATGTTATGCAGGAGGCCAATATCATGATGGCCGCGATTAATCGTCAACTAAGTGAGGTTGTTGAGATGATGCAAGAAACCAATGATCAATTAATTAACTTTAATAATCGCAACCTGGATAAAAATACAGAATTACTTCAAAACATTAAGCAGTCAACCTCCTTAGTAGAAACCCAAGAGATTTCAGCAATCGAAGAGGACAACCTGGTGCGTTTGAAAAAGTTACAAGTAGATGCGATGGAACTAGAAAAATCGATTGCAGATGTGGTCCATGTGACGCACTCCAATAGAGAAGCGATCCTTAAAAGAACGAAACATAATGAAACTTCAAGAACGAAAATTTTAGAGACTCGCAAACATCTGGCAGATCAACATCTGCAAATTGAAAAGCTCATAGGAGCCTAATGACTTTTTCCAGCTTCTTCGCAGTCGAACCTAAAGGCGACTATTGGCGGCCAGCCATTCTATTCATCCCGCAGCATCGAGGTCTTTTAAGCCAAAACTATTTTCATTCAAAAGACTATTCAAAGAATCTCTTTAAGCCTCTTTTGAAGCGTTTTTTGATAGGGGGCCTGCCCTCCTAATGACTCATTATTTTATTAAACTTCGGCATCCATAAGGCGTAAAATGACTTTATTCCCCTATCTCAACCCGTATATTTTAGGTACGATGATCATCATAGTGGGGCTTCTAAGTATCTTTTACATCTTTCAATATCAACTTCCAGCAATTGCCCTGCAATTTAAGATTCGAAAAGTTAATAAAGTTCTTCATGAGTTAAGCAATGCCCCAATTGGCTCGGTAGAACCAAACGTCCTCGAGGAACTTTTTCAGGATCGCCCTTTTAGCAATCTTTGGAAAGAATACCGGGCAAGTTTGCATCAAATGCAAATGCTTAATTCTGATAAAGAAAGTGTTCGGTCCACCCTCACTTCGGACTTTTATTTTTCTAAAGAGGCTGTTGTTGATAGCTATATCAATGCAGAGTTCTTTAAGCACCTGCCTGGAATTCTGACTGGCGTAGGAATTATTGGAACTTTTTCAGGTCTAATCTGGGGCCTACGACAGTTTGACTCCGCCAATGCAGTTGAAACGCTCAACCTTCTTTTGGGCGAGGTCAGTTCAGCCTTCTTGGGCTCAGGTATTGCAATTTTTGTCGCTATCTTTATTACTTTCTTCGAAAAACAAACACTCAACCGCTGTTACCAACAAGTTGAAGAGTTAACAAAGCTTCTAGATAGCCTCTATAAAGCAGGGGTTGGTGAAGATTATCTGGCTCGTTTAGTCAAAGCAACAGAAATATCTGCTGCAAATTCTGCCAATCTGAAAAATGTCTTGATTGAAAATCTTGAAATTTTAATGACCAAACAATCCGCAATTATTGGCGAGACTATTTCGAAAAGCTTAGAGCAACCCATTAATAAATTAATGACCATTGTTGAAAAGGCCTCAGGTGATCAAAGCGGTGTCATTAAATCCCTAGTAGAAAGTTTAATGGGAACATTCATCACTAAGATTGACGAGGCTTTTGGTACTCAAATAGAAGCTGTCAATCAAGCTATATATCGATCTACCGCCACCATGGAGTCGGTCGAAGGCTCTATGCGTCGACTTTTAGACGATATTGCGATGGCAAGTCAGCAAGCTGTTAAATCCATGTCTGAGCAAATGCTTGAAACCGTGATTCAGGCCAATATTAATCAAGATCAAAAAAATCAGCTGTTACGGGATGTGGTCGCAGATCTGCACCAAATGAATCAAGAACATCAAGTCAAATCGCAAGCCACTATTGAGCAAACAATGAGTAAAGTACTGCATTCTTTCGAGCAAAGCCTCGGACAATTTGCATCTGCTAGAGAATTACAAAATACGCAGGATGAAACACGCAATTCAAGCCTCATGCAAGCCACGAAAGAAATCCATCAACAAATGCAACTGATGTTAGATAAGTCCTTGCAAGATCAGCATCAGCTCAATCTTCAACTGAAAAACTTTGTCGAGGAAGTTAACCAAATTACCTATGATCAACAGGTTAAATCCAAAGAAGTGATCGACCAAACTCTGCAACAAGTAATTGGCTCAGTAGATCATAGTATCGCTGAGCTTGCTAGTGTGCGTGAGCAGCAAAATCGTCAGGATGTTGCCCGTAATGATCAACTCATCGCATCCACCAAAGAACTCCACCAAGGTATGGGTGAAGTTCTAAAATCCGCCTTACAAGATCAGCATCAACTGAGCCTACAACTGAAAACCTTTGTCGAGGAACTCAATCAGTTAACCTTTGATCAACAAGTTAAATCGAAAGAAGTGATCGATCAAACCCTGCAACGTATCGTGGGTTCCGTCGATCAGAGTATCGCGCAACTGGCGGTGGTTCGTGAACAGCAAAATCTCCAAGATGAAGTTCGAAATAGTCAATTAGTTGCCTCAACCAAAGAACTCCATCAAGGTATGGGTGAAGTTCTGCAATCCGCAATGCAAGATCAACATCAGCTAAGCTTGCAACTCAAATCTTTTGTCGAAGAGCTGAATCAGCTAACCTTTGACCAACAAGTCAAATCCAAAGAAGTAATTGACCAAACCTTACAACGGATGATTGGTTCTGTCGACCAGAGTATTGCACAACTAGCTAGTGTGCGTGAGCAACAGAATCTCCAAGACGAGGCTCGAAATAATCAATTAGTCGCTTCAACGAGAGAACTCCACCAAAATATGGGAGAAGTTCTGCAATCTGCCATGCAAGATCAGCACCAACTCAGTCTCCAACTCAAAACTTTTGTCGAAGATTTAAATCAAATGAGCTATGACCATCAAGTCAAAACAAAAGATATGATGGTTGAATCGACAAACACAGTCCTCAAGCAACTTGAAATCAGTATGAATCAAATTGCCAGTGATCGCCAAGAGCAAATTAAAGATGATGAACAGCGTGCTATCGCACTAACCGGAGCTACTCAAGAGTTTCATAACGGTATTGCGAACCAAGTAAAAGAGCTTATTTCAGAGATTAATGGTGTAATTAACCAATCAAATACCCATATTCATGCTATTGAAAAAGTCTCACTCACAGCAATTGAAAATATGAATCTGGGTGCGCAAAAAATGCATCAAGCTGCTGATCAGTTTACTAGTGCCGGTGAGGTTGTTGTTCAGGCCTTTGAACAAAGTAAAACAATTACCGAGCAAATGGAAAATGTTGGTCAACGTTTACAAAGCATGATGATCAATATTCAAGATTTATTTAAACAATTTGAGCAGTCTAGTTTTGCCCATCAAGACTATATGAAAGAGTTAACGCAACTAATTGCAATAGCGAAGAAAGAATCTGGGGTAAGTGCAGAAATCCTTGCTGGCATGGAGCGCTCTTTGAGTACCCTCAAATTAGTCGAAAATACCAGTACAGAGTACCTTAGCCAAGTTAATAATGTCCTCAAAGAGGCCTTTAGCCAATTTAATTTACAAATGATGGCGCAAGTCACTGGCCTTAATCAAGAAAATGATCGGCTCCTTGGCTCAGCCGTGGGCGCTCTGACAAGTGCTGTGGAACAAATCGTCATTTCGGCTACTAAACTGCGTTCTAACTAATTATGTTCTATCAATTAAATCGTAGACGCAAAGCGAAGGAAGATGCAGAAAAACCCTTTTGGATTTCGTACTCCGATTTAATGACCGCTTGTATGACCCTTTTTTTAGTAGTCATGGCAGTTGAAATCGTTTCTTTAGAAAAGCAATACGGAACCCAAGAAGCTAAAGTTCGTAATGAATTAATCCAAACCTGTTATGAGGAACTCAATGCCGAAGCAAAAAAGTCATTTCCAATTGTTAATCTTGAATATGCCAAAAGTGAGAGTGTCAGTATCGATCTAGGTGCGATTGTCAATTTTGTTAAACGTGACTTTCGGATTAGCAGTGAAGGGGTTGATTTTTTAAGAACCTACGTACCATCCGTTGTTCATTCACTCAAGTCACCCGCCTGCTCAAAATATATTCGAAGAATTATTGTTGAAGGTTATACCGATACGGATGGTAATTATTTACCCAACTTATCCTTGTCTCAACGGCGCAGCGCTGAAGTGGTTTGCTCTCTTTCTAATGAAATTAAATCTTCTATCCAAATGTCCTCTGAAGATTTAAATTCAATTCGTGATCTTTTTTTAGTCGGAGGTTTTTCCTTTAACTCCTACAAACCCTCGAAAGCTGAAAATCGACGAGTTGTTCTTAAATTAGAGTTTTGGCAACTCAATGAAAAAGAAAAGTTCAATAGTACGGTTAAATATAAAGTCGATATCTCTAATAAGGATTTTGGTAAGTGTCCACAATACTAGGCCAACTGAGTACGGACTTATTTGCTACGCTCGAAAAATCAAAGCCTAAGGCGTTCAAGTCTACCCACCAGCTTCTTCAAAAAGCGCATGATGAGGCAGTAGCTCAGTTTAAAAATGCAGGACACATTGAGCCACACCAACAATACCAATTAGCGCAACAGTTTTTACAAGGCACTCTTGAACTATCAAAAGGAGCCAGCGAATTACTAGGGGAGGCCCTACATGTCAATATTGGCGCCCAAAATAAACAAACCCTCTTTGGATCTCCAAAAGAATTCGAACAGTTACTGACTCGGTACCAAGAAAAAATTTCTGCGGGGCAAGATATGCAACATGCTTGGCTATCTCTATACCGCGGCTATTTAAATTCAAATCCAGATGAGTATGAGGATAGAAATCTTTTTGATCAACAATTAGAAATCCTCAGGCACTTTCTAGAAACAACTTGGCCGGATATTAAAAAAAATGCCAGTGGGCTGTTTTTTGATCTTCGCTTTGTCGATTCGCATATACAACTTTTAGAAGCTCGCCCCTGGGAATATTACTCTCAGATGTGGCTTGATGGACTTGATCAACGTGTTATTGACTTAGTTAAAGATCTTGAAATACCCTCGGCATGTTGGTTTTGGGAAAAACTGTTTGTGCAGTCACTTCAAGCAGTCGTTAATTTGGCAGATACATCATTCAAAAAACTATTGCCTAACTTACTTCTTCTTTTAGATGCATGCTCTAGTTATCGGGATCTTGGTTTGCAACTACTCCTCGAGCGCTTCTCGCGCTGCGAAAATAAACTGTTATTTTCGCCCTTTCGAGAATATTTACTGCGTCACTGGGGCTCGCCAGTGGGCTATTTACCCAAAAATTCTCCTTGGAATGAGCTGAGTGAGTCAGGCCTGAACATGGCGAAATCTTGGCATCATGAAACAAATCTGCGGATTTTCTATGCCCTTAAAACGGGTGACAAAGATGTCGCTCAAGATAAACTCCATTTTTGGCTTTCTTATGTTGGACAAATTACTAGTTCCAAATTAGCGCTTGGCTCTGTTGCTCAAAAAATGGTCCAAAGCCAATCCAGTCTTAAACGTATTTTTAACCCCAATATCAATCCAGTTGCAAAACTTCTTGGTGATACTAGCCAAGAACAAAATGCTCTTATCATGACAATTGGGAAAGTAGTCATCATTGACTTTATTATGAATGATGGGTGTTATATTTATGAAGACGGAACCTATACTTTCAACATCCAAAATGAGTCTCAATATGCCACTACCTATAAAGGCGGTCTGAAGGAAAAGTATGGGAAAAATGGTGCGTCCATTCCCATCGAACAAGATTGGAAAGATATCCCTTTCTTAAAAATCCTCATGAGCCGGTACGGAATTTTCTAGTCTAAGTCGATGCCCCCTAAATTGCTTTTTCCAGATCTTCAGAATCAAAACTTATCGCAATTAGCATATATAGATGTCCTGACTAAGTTACCTAATCGACTTTTTTTGTCAGGTTATTACGACGAGAAATTGTTATTAGCAAAAAATTGCAATTATGGGGCAATCTATTTAGATCTTGATGACTTTAAATATATTAATGATTCTCTAGGGCATCGTTTTGGAGACTTAGTCCTATTAGAGGTGGGACGTCGCCTTTTGGAGCATTCCCATTCAAAAGACTTTCTTGCTCGGCTTGGTGGCGATGAGTTTTTCTTAATTACTCGTGTCTTATCCACTAACAAAGTGCAAGCATCTAAACAGCTACAAAATATTTCGTATCAAATCCAACAGTTGCTCAAAAAACCAATTCTTCTGAATGGAGTCGAACATCTACTGTCTTGTACTGTGGGATTATTTTTATTTAATCCTCAACAAGAAACTCTGCAAACGGTCCTACAAAAATCAGATCGGGCCTTATATTTTGCGAAACAATCTCGTCAAAAGTCCTTCTTGTTATCTGACAGTCACACCCACTCAAAACGACTTGCTGTTTTAGAGTCTGATCTCCATCAGGCGATTAAAAAAGATCAATTCGAACTGTTCTATCAACCACAATTGAATGCTAGTTTGGAAATGATTGGTTTAGAAGCTCTTCTTCGATGGCAACACCCGCAATTGGGTCAGCTAAGTCCTAGTGAGTTTTTAAGTCTCATGGATCAACATCATTTTGTCCTACCAATTGGCAAACTAGTGATTGAGAAAGCTTGTAAACAGATCTATCGCTGGCGTACCAAATCAAAGCTCTCTTCGCTCAACTTGACTTTAAATATTCATCCCCTACATTTCTTACAAGCTGACTTTACTAGTCAACTTCATCATATCCTCAATGCATTTGATCTAGACTACCAATCTGTAACTCTTGAATTTTCTGCTTTGTCGCTTCCAAAGAACTTAGATCCAATTCGTCTTCAAATGAAAAAGCTGCATAAACTTGGGTTGACGTTTTCATTAGATGATGTCAGTGATTGCTCAATCAGTTTAAATAAGCTGACACAACTACCAATTAAACAAATAAAGATTGACTCAGTATTAGTAAAAAATTTGACAAAAAATCAGCCCGTGATACAAACACTTCTGTCGATGAGCCAGCATTTAGGGATTTTAGCGATCGCCGAAGGCGTTGAAACCTTTGCGCAACAAAAAAAACTCGCGCAGCTTGGCTGCCACTATTATCAAGGTCACTACCTGTGCGCCGCTCTGAGCGCCAAGGATTTACTCAGTTGGCTAAAGAAATTGACTAAGACTTAAACTCAGACTCAAACTTGAGTTGCCAAGTAGTGCCTTTTTTTTCCCAATACTCTCGAAAACGCTGGTAGTTTTTCATGTTATTTAACCCACGGTCTACGATAACGGAAGTTTCACTTTCCGGGGCATAAACTGCAATTAAATCCTTCTTAAGCACCTTATTATTCTTAATAATAGGATTCATGGTCAGATAGTCAGACATATCATCCATCACCTTTTTATAGCGATTTTGCCAATCAGTCCTAGGCAACCACTTCACGGATGTACTTACTAAGACATTGATATTTGCACCTTGTGCAATTCGAATTAACTGCTTTAAGTCATCGTTAGAAAAAACAATGCACCCATCAGAGGCTTTTGGAGGACGGTTATAGGTTGTTTGAGGTACGCCGTGTAACCAAATTCCCGAGCCTGAACGCTCAGCATATTTATCAAATGAGTTGGGGAAATTAAGCTTTAATGCTCCCACCCCATAAAATGGAGTTAGATTTTTTTTACTCACTTCATCACCAACTTGATAAAGCCCCAACGGCGTCTTTTGATCACCTTCTTTTTGTTTCCCAATACCTAACTTGCCTAGTGTAATGAAAAAATCGTGGACCCAGACAGGCTCACCGTTTTGGTTTTTTAAGACATAAGCCCGGTGTAATGATGCGTCGACTAGTATCATAAAATCCATATTCGGCGGCATCTTTAAAATCTGTAAGGGGCGCAGTTGCGAAAGATTAGATGGTGCAGATGTACGTAATTTAGCCTCTTCTAAGAGGTCGTAAGAAATACTATCGGCATCAACAGCAATACTCTTCTCACGCACAGCAACTTCTTTACCTAACATCGCGGTATACAGTTCAGCCTCTAAAAACTTTGCCAACTTAAAATTCGGGTGCTCCTTACTCGCACGCGTAATGAATTCTTCAGCCTTGTCAAAATTGGCTCTTTGAACAAGTTCCTGTAAGCCTTGACGGATTAAATAATCACCATTGGCGTATATAACACTGGAAAAGGTACTTAAAGTGATGAAGCTACTTACAAAAACTAGATATCTATTTAAACAACTCAGCTTCATTGATCCTCAATCCTAAATTACATTATCTATTATTCGACTCGCGCGTAATTACCCACTTACCTTGCTCATTAGCCCACTCAATGTATTTTACAGAATTTGTCTTCAAATTAACAGATGTATACCGCTGGCGAATGCTAACTACAATTTTTTTACCTGCATACGACACATTCAAAATTTCTGCCTGAACCTTAATTTCTCCAGGCTTAGATACGCGCTGGCGTCGCTGCTCTACCCATTCGCCATACGATAAGCCGCCTTCCGGAGAAAAATTATTTGAATAAAAAGCCAGGTAAGCCTTCACATTTTTATTCGACCAAGCATTCGCCCAGTCGCGGATATTCTTTTCAACTAAAACAAAATCTGGGTTTTTGCTGTCTTTAGAATCTTTGGTTTCAACGGGCTTATCAGCCCTTTTTGAAGAGTCCTCTTTTTCAGCCAACTCCTCTACTGGTTTGGCAGTACTGGCCTTTACAGAGGGTTCAATCGGAGGTGGGGGCGTAATGGCAACGATCTTTGGCGGCGCTGATTGCCCAATCGTTTTGTCCTCTAAATCGAGACCATTTTTAGCAGTTGCATATAACTCGACAGACGGACTAGAACTCTTGCCATCGAGTGCTTTACTATAGGATTCCGCCGCTTGAACAGCATAAATCTTTCGCAAATTACGAAATGCTGGTGAAGTTGTTAATAAAGTATTTTCTAGAATTTTTTTTGCGGCATCTTTTTTTCCACTGCCCCATAAGGCCGCCGCGTAATTGTTTGCAACTACTGCATTTTTGGGATCGTTCTTATAAGCTGGCTCCAAGATATCAATGGCGTCTTTCCAATTCTTTACCATAATTAAGGCAGACGACTTCATAATCACATAATCAATCGGATTTAAGTCTTTTTTTTGCTTTTCAATTTCAGCTAAGGCTACTTTTGGATTCCCCTTAGCCAACAAGTCCTCTAAAGGACCAGTCGGAATATTAGCAAAAACACTAGAAATTCCCAAAAAACTAGCTAATAAAATGAAAATATGACTCTTTAAGTTACGTTTCAACCGGGGTTTATAAAATGGTATGCGTGAATACGGTTTATACGACAAATCAAACTCCAAAAATGTAAAAGTAATAATTACTTGCAAAAAACTGATTTTATCACCCCCCAAGGAATTAATTGAAATAAATCCTTACCCTATTTTCAGTCGTTTTATTCCTAATGAAGCTTGCATCAAAAATGGTGCTAATTCTTCAAGTATTGTGTCTTTCTTCGTAAGACACCACATAATCCTTATAGAATATTTAAAAAAATAAATGCATAATACCAATTAAGATTAATTTAAAACTGATAGGTAATGAAGGCTTCAATTAACTTAGGTTTTACCCAAAATCTAGTTCTCACGCCGCAACTTCAACAGTCGATTAAGTTACTGCAGCTATCTGCTAATGAACTTGAGCAGGAGCTGATCAATCTGACAGAAGCAAATCCCTTTTTAGAGTTTGATTCGGAGATGTCTGCAGCTCCATTAGAGCCATTACCCTATTTATCCAACTTAAGCTCTTCATCGAGTAAAGTAAATATTACTGATGATGAAAATGATCCCATTAACCAAGTTGCTCAGAAAACTTCCCTGTTTGATCATCTGCTTGACCAGATTAAATTGTTTCGCTTAAGCCCTGAAGAAAAAGCCCTAATCGCTAGTCTGGCTGGCAACTTAGATGAAAAAGGCTACTTGCGCCTGTCCATGGATGAGCTCATTGAAGAGGTAGCTTTTTACCTTGATCCTGAAAATGGCTCCCCAACGCAACAAATACAGAGGGCGATTAGCTACCTCCAACAATTAGATCCGGTTGGCGTAGGAGCGAGAGATCTTGCTGAATGCTTACAGATTCAACTAAAGCAATTTTCAGCTACTCTAAAAGATACGCCGACTTGGGCGCATGGCACCCGCATCGTAACAGAGCTTTTACTAGAATTAAGTAACCAAGACTATTCGCAAATCAAAAAAATATTACGCATTAATGATGCTGAGCTAGGACAAGCACTGAAACTGATACGTTCTTTAAAACATAATCCTGTCGAGCATCTCGAAACCACATCTGATCCACTCTTAACGCCGGATATCGTCATTAAAAAGTCTCAAGGTAAATGGCAAGCATTACCCAATCCGGCAGCCTTTCCTAAAATATCACTTCACCAAGAGTATTCGAAGATTATTGAGGCTTCAAAAAAGTCTTCTGTTTCGGAAGGGATCGCTCAAAAACTGCAAGAAGCTCGCTGGCTGGTAAAAAATATTGTCCAGCGGAATGAAACAATCCTGCAAGTCGCTAACGAAATTGTCAAAATGCAGCAAAATTTCTTTGAATATGGCCCGATTGGCATGCGACCAATGGTGCTGCGGGAAATTGCAGAGCGTCTAGAATTACATGAGTCTACAATCTCTCGGGTGACAACTCAAAAATACCTTACCTGCCTACAGGGTACCTTTGAATTCAAATACTTCTTCGGTAGCCAAGTTCAAACAGAAACTGGCGGTACCGTCTCTTCAACTGCGATACGAACCTTAATCGCCCAAATGGTTGGCGCAGAAAATCCTAAAAAGCCCTTGTCTGATAGCAAAATCGTGCAGCTCATGGCTGATCAAGGTTTTATTGTTGCTCGTCGTACTATTGCTAAATATCGAGATAGTTTAAAAATACTGCCCGTACATTTAAGAAAGGCCAATGCCTTAGTCGAAATGGCCTAAAGAAGTTTAGGTCAATTGCTTGTCCCCTTGCTCAAGTGTCTTAAATCGTAGATACTTACTTTGTCACCCCTTTTGGAGAAATAGGATGTTGTGGTCTAAGAAAAAAACCAAGTTAGCATCACGTAAACCAGTTACGCCAGCTCTGAAAACAGCTGTCCAAGTAACAGCTCCTAATCCAGAAGCAGTGCTCAAGGATGAGTTAAGAGATGCAGCTAATTTAATCCGTTACGAAAAAGCCAGTGCTATTGCAACACTCAAGCGCTGGTTAAATGAGGATAAGTTACATTAATCGTATTCAATAATCTCAATAGGCGCACTTCTTGCTTAAATTGATTATTGGATTTCTTGACTAAAACCCCTTGCCTAAAATTGATCACCCTAACCAAAAGTAACTATTCTTTATGTCGATGATACGCCATACTTTTCTGCTCCTAACGTTACTAGCGCTTTGCGCGTGTGACGCGCCAAAGCTTTATAAAAATATCATCCTCTCTGAAGAGAATGACTTCAAAGAAGAAGAATTACCCCTCAGGGGTTATCGTGGTATTTTATTCACGATGACGAAAGAAGAGGTTGTTCAAAAGTTCGGTTGCCAACAATACGAACTCACCGTCGGCTGCCCATTTTTTGATGGGGAAAAAGAAGATACGGTCTGGCTTACATTTAATGAGTCCGGCCGAATGATCGTGATGAAAAAAGATATGGGCTACTTTAGAGAGGCTGATGCAAGTCAAATGATTGATCGCCTCACCAAAAAATATACCCTAGCTTATGAACCAAGCTCTGGTGTTTTAAACACATATAACATTGGTTTAAAAGATACCCTTTCCTACGCTTTTGGAAATGGGCAAGTTGCGTATCAGATTGGTCGTAGTTTTAATAAGAAAAATCAACTTGTGAATATCTACTTCTTTCCACCCGATGTGGGAGCCACCTTTTTAGAAAGTATTCGGCGTTGATAGTAGTCAGATTTAGAAAACCATTCGGAACTACAGTACCGCCCGATTTTTCTTAATTTGCTCAGGGCTAAAGAATACCTCTGGCAACACTGGCGTGCGACCGTCGTTCTCTTTGACTTCATATGCCCAAGCTAAAATTTTAGCAACTGCTTCAAAGAGCGGCATCGGGATTTGCTCCCCAATATCTAATTGACTATACAAATACCTTGCTAAAGGCGGAATTTGAGCGACTGGGACATTGTGCTCTTTCGCCACTTCCTGAATTCGTAACGCAACAGAGTCGATTCCCCGTGCCACAACAATTGGCGCAGACATTTTCTCGGGGTCGTAACGAATCGCTACAGAGTAGTGATCCGGGTTTGCTAAAACCACATCGGCCCGCTCAATCGCCGCCATCATTCTGGAGTTAGCAATTTGGCGCTGTTTTTGACGTAGACGTGATTTAATTTCCGGCGATCCTTCGGATTCTTTCGTCTCTTGCTTAACCTCTTCTGGACTCATCTTCATTTGCTGTCGGAATTGGTACCACTGTAAGGTGCCATCCAAAAGCGCAATGACCGCTAGTGGAATGAGGAGTAAAGTAATCCCATTGATAATAAAACCGGTTGTTATCAAAATCGAGGAATTAAAGTCTCCTGCAATGATGGATTTTACATAGGCAAATAATCCATACAAATAACTAAAACCAACTCCTAAAATTAATAGGATTTTAAGAATATTTTTTCCCAGTTCAATGAGGGCATTGGTTGAAAACATTCTTCCTAAACCCGTAATCGGGCTTAGTCTTGCTGGGTCAAATTTCAAAGCAAAAACAGGCCTAAAGCCAGCTAATGCTAAGGGCGCAAAGATCGCAATGAGCCAAATAGGTAGCATCACCATCGCAATCGTTAAAGCAAGAATAGTAAATGGGCCCGATCCCCAGTCACTCATGTGATCGAGTAAGCGAATCGGCTGATTAAAGCGTAAGGCTAAATCGACCATCGTTACCATTTGCCTAAATAATAGCGGCCCCAGCACAATCACGAAAAGTAAAAAGCCAGTAATGAGGGCAAATGTGGTGATGTCTCGTGATTGGGCAAATTGCCCTTCGTCACGCGCTTTTTGCAGCCGCTGTTCGGTCGGGTCTAATTCCTTATCTTGGGAGCTATCTTCTGCCAATCGTCACCTTCTTGAGAATATCGATTTATAAATCAGCTATATGTGTGCGTTCTACTAATTATTGGTTTGAGATCCTCACCGCATT